>ENA-OVGB01000002-OVGB01000002.1-human-gut-metagenome-genome-assembly--contig:-NODE-2-length-258747-cov-10.205716_pt1 | contig 258747 bp, 297 predicted proteins | sample MGYA00237767_ERZ505413 | MGnify/ENA primary metagenome ERZ505413 (study PRJEB26158, sample SAMN06016410) | human gut metagenome | biome: human gut; feature: ankylosing spondylitis patient; material...
TGACTATGAAGATCTTACAGAAGAAGAAAAGAAAAGATATAAAGCTATTAAAATTGATCATATCGTTTTTGCAAGAAAAGAAGCAAAAGGACTTCATTATAATCTTTCTGTATAAAAATTTAATTAAACATTCCGGTGAATAAAAACTTTTGTATGTAGAAGTTCGGTTATAAGCATATATCTTTCATTTTACTTTTTACCTCTTATAACTCGTTTGAAGCAGGTCTTACGAGTATAAATAAACTGTATAAGGGTAAGCCGGTAGTAACCTTATACAACAAGCGGATATGACGGAACTGGCAGACGTAGAAGGCTCAAACCCTTCGGAGAAATCGTGTGGGTTCGAATCCCACTATCCGTATTCGGACTATTCTTACGGATTTACTTGATGGCCTAAATAGTAATGAGGAGAAATAAGTCCGAGAGGTTAACCTTTATATTATATAGCGTCTATAGGACATTAAAGAAGATTGAAAAGTTGGTGGAATACTGGAACCCAGTGATGAGGAAGCTGCGAATGTGTTGGTTGTATGGTTTGGACGCATTGAAAGGAAACATTTATATAGATGTGCTTTGTGCTAATGAGGTTGTGAGTGGGCGTTGGAGGAGGATCTGGTAGCAGATGTGTAATTAGTTACGAAGCGAAAAGTAATTGAGTCAGTGAGGTAGAAATAATGTGGGAGGGCTTTTGAGAGTGATGACGATCGTTCGTGTAACTGACACGATTGCATAAGCAAGTTTTTTACAGATATTGTTACATTTCTATATTGTGGGTGTAATTATAACGCCCACTACATGGAAACTTAGCTCAGTTGGTTAGAGCAACCGGCTCATAACCGGTCGGTCCTGGGTTCGAGTCCCCGATGGTCCATTTTTTTACTTGAAATACTCGATAATATATGTTATAATGTTCAACGATCTGGCCTAGTGGCTCAGTTGGTTAGAGCGCCGCCCTGTCACGGCGGAGGTCACGGGTTCGAGTCCCGTCTGGGTCGTTTCAGTAATTGTTTTTACGATTACGATATGGGATCTTAGCTCAGCTGGGAGAGCATCTGCCTTACAAGCAGAGGGTCACAGGTTCGAGCCCTGTAGGTCCCATTGTCCAAAGGACATGCCGGCGTGGCGGAACTGGCAGACGCACAGGACTTAAAATCCTGCGGGACTAACCTCCCGTACCGGTTCGATTCCGGTCGCCGGCATTATTCAAAAAGCTTGAAACTGAAAGGTTTTAGGCTTTTTTTCGTTTGTCTAAAAATGGATAAAAATTCTAGATGGACACAGTGGAAGAATCCAACGATCACACTTACATTGGAGGAAGAAAGATTGCAAAGAAGGTTACAGGCACTGTAAAACTGGGCAATAAAAAATATAAGGTTGTAAAGGGTGTTGTAAAAGCAACTATCAAAAAATAAAAGTATTTCATAAGGGTAAATCGAAATAAACTATCTTTCTGTGGAATGGCATGATAAAATAGAAACAGTATTTTTTAGGGAGGTTATGCTATGAAGCAGACAAGAAGTAAACAATTATGGCTGATGCTTGCTGCAGCAATGTGTATTTGCATACTGGCACTGATGGGTGCGGGCTCTTTATCAAAAGCTGATAATGCAGGACAGATGTATACATATAGTGCAGCAGCATCATTTGTATGTGATGCAAATGGTACGATCACCGCATACAAAGGAAACAAGAATGCGGAACAGATCATTGTACCGGCAACGATCAACGGCAGGACAGTAACAGGAATTAGCAATAATGTATTTAAGGGATGTGAGAAGGTTTCCCTGATCGCAGTTCCGGATACGATTGTAACGATCGGTGACCGGGCATTTGAGAATTGCCAGAGCCTTAGTACACTGTACAGCTACAAGAAAGCAGATGCAAATGATACAGCTACGGCAACGGATGCAGCAGGAACTGCAACGGCACAGGGTGTTGTTGTTCCATATGCTGAGATGGGAGTTATCGCTATTCCTTCCAATCTGAAAAAGCTTGGTACAGGGGCATTTGCCGGCTGCCGGTCAATCGGCAGATTTGCAGCAGCAGATACAAACGCTTATTTTAAGACATATACATGGAATACAAATAATCCAAACCAGGCACAGATCCAGAATAAGAATCAAGGTGAACTGCTTCTCAGTAAGGATGGAAAGCAGGCGTATCGTTTTGCTCCGGCATTTCATTATACAGGAAAGGGATTGTATAAGATCCCTGTTCCGGTAACGACGATCGCACCATATGCATTTGAAACCGCTGCTTTAAATGGAGGTTTTCAGATACCGACAACAATAAAGGTGATTAGTGATTATGCATTTTATCAGTGCGGCAATCTGAACCAGATCGAGTTTGCAAAAACATCTAATACAGCGATTATTGGAGCATATGCATTTGCAAGAAATTCCAATCTGCAGATCACACTTCCTGCAAGTGTAACATCGATTGGAAAATATTCCTTTGCATATTGTGTCAATATTAAGATCGATATTTCAAAGACAAAGATCCGTATAATTCCGGATTATGCATTTTATGAATGTGATAATCTTCATGAACTGATAACACCAAAGACCCTGGAGAAGGTAGGAGCATATGTATTTTATGGCTGCAACAATCTGAATGAAGTAAAGTTCCTTGGCAAGACATTAAAGGAAATTGGTACAGGAGCATTTAAGACCTGTGATAATCTTCATGTGATCGATGTCCCGGAGGGTGTAACAAAGATTGCGAATGGTACATTTGATGGATGTCATAATCTGAATACGATAAAACTTCCGGACAGTCTTAAGAATATCGGAGATAATGCATTTAAGAATTGCAATAATATCCAAGAGATGGTGATTCCAAAGAATGTATCCCATATTTCAAACAACAGTTTTGCAGGAGCAAAGCAGGATGGTATTGATACTTCAAAGAATCAGTATTCCCAGAAATTTATCAAGGCAGAAAAGCCTGCGGCAGTTGGAACAAAGTTCAAAGTTGGGAAATTGCGTTATAAGATTACAAAATCAGATGCCAAGAAGGGTACTGTGACGCTGTATGGAGCAAAGAAATCCGTAACAAAGGCAACAATACCTGCAACAGTTATGTATCAGGGCTATAAGTTCAAGGTTACTTCTGTTGGCGGAAGTGCATTCAAGAATTGCAAGAAGCTGAAAACCGTAAAGCTTGGTAAAAATGTAAAATCAATTGGCAAGAGTGCATTTTACGGATGCAAGAAGCTTGCCAAGGTTACATTGGATGCGAAGCTTACAAAAATTGGTGATAAAGCATTTGCCAAGTGTACAGCGATCAAGAAACTCACGATTCCAAAGCAGGTAAGCAAGATTGGAAGCAAGGCATTTTATGGTGATAAGAAGCTGAAAACAATCACGGTCAAGAGCAGTAAATTAAAGAAAACGACCATCGGAAAATCAGCATTTACAAAGATAAATAAAAAAGCAACGATCAGCGTGCCAAAGAAAAAGGTAAAGGCATATAAATCAGCTTTCAAAAAAGCCGGAGCTGCAAAGAGCGTTAAGGTTAAGAAAATAAAATAAAAATAGAAGTCTTCCGGAATGTTCGGAATATGGCAGATGCTATATAAGACATGAGATAAACAAAAGCCCCGCAGCAGGTATTGCTACGGGGCGAAGGAAGGGAATCTATGAAAAATGAAAGTAAGCAATAATTATAAAGTGTGTATCTGATATTCAGGTATGCACTTTTTAGATCTGAGGACATTCAGTCGGAAACGCTTGCTCTGACCGCATTTCCGGTGATGTCCTCTTGGTTTTGTTTTCCTTTGATGGTATTTATATTACTGGATAAATGTGTTTATTCTATGTTCAGGATGTCAATGAATTGTGAAAAGAAAACATAAAAAATGCATGTTTTAATGATGCTAACGTGTAGTATAAAGTGATTTACAGGTCGCGTTCATTCGTGGTATGATAAAGAAGCCTGCAGGGAGCAGGAGAAACAAAAGGTTATGGAAAACGCAGGAGGAAAAGAAAATGGTAGTAGTAAATACAGAGAATATACCAGGAAGAGAGTATCAGGTACTCTCATTAGTAACAGGCTGTTGTGTTATGTGTAAGAATATCGGAAAAGATATCGGAGCATCCTTCCGTAATATGGTAGGAGGAGAAATGCAGGCATATACACAGATGATGGCAGAAGCAAAGGATAAAGCAATTTCATATATGATCAACCAGGCTATGAGCATGGGCGCAGATGCAATCGTAAATGTCAGATTTGCTTCAACAACAATTGTTGCCGGTGGTGCGGAGATCCTTGTTTCCGGAACGGCAGTGAAGTTTACAGCATAACAGATTGATTCACATACAGTGGTAGAAATGGAGGAGTATATGAAGAAGCCAAAACATGAGCTGATGACATTTGTTGCCGGGATCGTGATGCTGGTGGCAGGGTTATTTATCTTATCACAGAAAGTAATCGTATCGTCCAGTTTCTTTTCTTCATTTGGAGGGATGTCCATCTGGGGAGCAAGAATCAGTTCAGGAATGGTAGTGATTCCATTGATCATAGGAATTGTCTGGATGTTTATGACAGATTCCTTTGCATCAAAGGTTTTTTCGGCACTTGCAGGACTGTTGATCGTCATCATGGTCATTCTGACAACGAATATACATTTGACGACCATGACTTTATTTGACTGGCTGGTTATTCTGGTGTTGATCTTTGGTGGACTTGGATTTATCGGAAGGATTCTTTTGGCAGACAGAAAAAATGAAGAGGTCGATCCGAGAGAAGAAATGTACAGAGAAATGTATGGGGAACAGACTGATAAAAAGTCAAAGAGAAGAAAAAAATAATCCTTTGGTGTATTTCGTTTGAAATGGGAGAACTTAAAGGGAAAGACTATTACAGATATTATATATATTAAGAAAGAGATGAGTGATATGCCTTATTTTTATTTTGACCCAACGTATATATTAGTTCTGATCGGAGTTGTTCTGTCACTGATCGCATCTGCTCAGGTAAAATCAGCATATAAGAAGTATGAGAAGGTATCAACCAGATCAGGATTTACTGCAGAACAGGTAGCAGCGATGATTCTCAGAAATGCCGGAATCACAGATGTAACGATCCGCCCGATTGCCGGAGAATTAACGGATAACTATAATCCAAAGGATCATACCTTGAATCTGTCACAAAATGTATATGGTTCCAGATCGATAGCGGCAATTGGTGTAGCAGCACATGAGTGTGGTCATGCGATCCAGCATGCGGAAGGATATGCGCCGCTTGGTTTTCGTTCAGCGATCGTGCCGGTTGTAAGCATTGGTTCTACATTATCATGGCCATTGATCCTGATCGGTTTACTGATCCCAAGACTGGATGTATGTATCACACTGGGAATTCTGTTATTTTCATTGGTCGTTGTATTCCAGTTTGTAACCCTGCCGGTTGAGTTTAATGCATCAGGCAGAGCAATTGCTATTTTAAGAAATGGCGGATTTATGACAGAAGAAGAACTTGGTGGGGCCAAGAGAGTGTTAACTGCTGCAGCTCTTACTTATGTAGCCGCAATGGTAACTGCAATCCTTCAGCTTGTTCGTTTGCTGTTACTTACAAACAGAAGAAGATGATTAAAAAGTAAATATCTGATATTTCGGAGTGCACATTTATGGGCATGCCGGGATATGATATGAATGTAACCGGAAGGTGAAAAAATGTGGTATTAAATGATACCGGTTTTCAGCTTTCCGGTTATTTTTTTGTTTTATGACAGGATGAATATGGAGAAATGGATGCACATATATGAGAATAATTTTCGGGTTGCAGAAGCGTATAGTACAAAATATACAAATAATTTGTTAAAATTGTTAAAAATAGCTAAAAATATGTTGCAAAATTGTGAATAGTATTTATAAAGCTAATGTGCTACAATATATATGGTGTGATAAATTTGGATAGTTTCTCACAAAAATAATACGGATTTGTGCAATAATTTAGAAGATTACACAAAAATATGCCCAAGGTATCACAACCGGAAACATAATGACATTGCCAGTTATCCCAAGGGGTTGGATAACTGGCAATTTATAGTATATCAATGTATATATAGGAATTGGCGGGATGCGGTTCCAGACAGCGATGAATGGAGGACAGAATGAGAAAACGAAGTATGAGAGGATATGTAGCAGCATTGACACTTGCGGCAGGTCTTTGTATGACACAGGGCTTAGCTGTACAGGCGGCGACAGATGGACAGGGAGACAGCGGGACAGATTCCGGTTATACAGCAGCTGATCCGTCAAAAGGAGTTACATATATAAAGAATGACTCTGGCAGTACGATAGGAATGAATCTGAATGGTAATTCAGTTGTCATATGTACATCGAAAAATGCAACGGAGCAGATTCCTTATATAAATATATATGAGGATAAGAATCAGAATGGAATCGTTGATCAGGGTGAAACGGCATTTAAGTTAGATGGAAGTGCAGATATCATTTATTCAAGCAGTATGCCGATATATGGACTTTATCAGCAGACATATGATCAGCCGGTTTCAATCACAATAGATGGTGCAAAGCTTGGCTATGTATACGGACTGAGCAATGGAGCATTGAACACAGACAGCAGCAAGACAGCATTAACACTGCGTATAAAAAACGGTGCAACGATCGGAACTGTAACAGGAGCTGAGAATGCAGCCGTAGAAGGTTCTGTGGCAGTAGAAGCAGGTGATGGATGCAGCCTGTCTGCATTATATGCGGTTAAGACCGCTGGTGTTTCAGGAGATGTATCACTGAATTTAAATGGCGGTACTTACAATGGAATCGGTGTGGTTACATCAGGAGCGGAGGTCAAGAAGAATCTGAATGTCACAATGCGTAATATTACGCTGCGTGAAAGTGCAAAAGGTGCAGCAGTGGACTCCGGCTGTAAGATTGTGGGGAATGTGACCTTTGATGCGGATGGAGTTAATGCACTCGGAGGCGATTCCTTTACTGTACTAAAGGCGGCAAATTGTACCGGAAAGCTGGATGTATCATTGAAGAATTATACAGGCTCCGGATGGACATTTTACGGCATCGAAAGCGGCAGCTATGTAGAAGGTGATACGGATATCAAGATCCTTGGCGGCAGTGGAACATTTGGAAGTGTATATGGTATAAATGGTTCCTCCGGTCTGAAGGGACAGGTAAAGGTTCTGATCGAGAACTGTACGGTATCAGGAGCTGTCTACGGAGCCAGCGGCTGTTCCTTTCTAAGAAATGAAGGGGTACAGGGCGACAGCTATGATGCAGATATCACGATCCGAAAGAACTCAGCCGGGGGCATCATATATGGACTGTATGATGTCGTTGAGACTCATTCTGTGAAGCTCACGATGGAAGATCTTACAGGGAATGGCATAAATGTATATGGATATTATACAGGTTCTGCAAATATAAATGGACAGGCTGACATCAGTATCAGCCGATGCCAGGGAAGTAATATCTGGGGTTATTATGGTTCGAACAGCGAAACCCGAAAAGGATATGGAAAAAAGACGATCTCGATCACAGGTTGTACAGCAGGAAATAGCATATATGGAGTTATGAATGGTTATTTGGGAGATGATTGTGAGATACGGACATCCGGAAATATCTGTTATGACTATTACGGAATTTATAATGCATATGTGGATAAAAATGTAAAGATTACATCTGCCCATGAGAATGATGCAACGATCCTGGATAAGGATAAAGAGCCGGTGATCAATACGAATACATCGGCGGGCAATGGCTCTTATTATATTGTATATTCACCAACAATAAAAGGCGATCTCACAGCAGATGTAAATAGCATACGGTCACGGTATTTCTATGCAATCAATAATGTTACTCTTTATGGAAATGCAGATTATAAGATCAGAAACAGTGAGATCACATCAACTTCATCAGAAAAGATTCTTTTTGCAAACAATAATAGCAGTATTTCGGATTCGGCTGAGAGAACGACAGATGTATGGATTGAGAATACAGATTTCAGCAAGCTGAGCGCGGTAACCTTTTCCAATTCATTACCTCAAAAGGCAACACTCAATATGACGATAACAGATGACTGTAAGTTACCATCGAAGTATTATGTGATTCCGGCATCTTCGCAGACAGAGAATGCGTCAGCAGTTGTTAAGGTAAAAAATGATATTTATTATGGTGGCAAGGTTATTCTTACAGAAAATGTAACGGCGGATAATGTGTATTTCGGATCGTATGGTAATTATAGCTACGGCTATGCAGCTGTTCTGATTCCGGAAAAGATCACAGTGACTACAAAAGAAAATGTATATATTCCATACACTGCGCAGGTAGTGAATAAGGGAACGATAAAAGCAGCAGCTATAAAGCAGATCGGTTCATCTGCTGCAGCGATCTATCTGAATAATGGACAGATTGAGACAGAGTCAAATGAAGCAGGCATAAAATATCCGGTTGTTATGAAGGTAGATCAGAATCAGGGTAGTATGTCGCTTGGAAGCGGTGAACAGACATCCTTGGATCCGGATACGCGGTATTGTAAATCAGGAGATGTTGTAACCGTATATATCAGTACAAATAAGGGCTATCGATTCCTTTCAGCAACGGTAAAGAAGCAGTCAGATACCCAGGCATCAGAGCTTGCAAAGGAAGGAAATACCTATAGCTTTGAAATGCCGGATGAGCAGGTTGTAGTTACAGCAGCATTTGAAGGAATTCCGATTGATATCAAGAAAACATCTGTTGATCCAAGTGCTGTATTGAATCAGACCTATACAGAGAAACAGCCATTATATGATCTGAACAGACTGATCATTATGAATGATGCAAAAACAGGCACAATTTCATATAAAGAGGATGCTACATACAGTCTTCCGGAAGGTTTAACACTTACAGAGGGCAGGATCATTGGTACTCCGACTGTTTTATATGAAGATGGAAAACGCGTGGATATCCATGTAACAGGTAGAAATGGGACGGAAGCTGTTCTGAGATTAAATGTGATCGTGTCCAAGGTACAGAAAATTCAGGAAAGCACGATCGAACGGTTGACGGTCGATGAAGAAAACAAGACGATCAGCCTGAACGGAACATCTGCAGTCCTTCAGCAGACAGGTACATCTGATAATGGGGTGATCCTCACTGGTATCTATGCAGATGATGATCGGGATGGTAAGGCTGATGGCAGACAGGCTATGTATAGCGGAGATCTGTCAGGATATACGATCTATGGTATTTCCGGTATTGATTATGATCGCCCGATCAGGATCACAGTGCTTAGTGGTTCGGTTGGAAGTATATTTGGAGTTAAGAATGCAACTATGTCCTATGCCGATTCAGATTCACTTGTTATAGATATTCAGGGTGGAGCTGTTAGCACTGTATACGGACTGGATTCCAGTGCGCATGTGCAGTATATGAGGATGAAGCGGGGAAAAGAAGCGGCTGTTGGCAAGATGGCTATTAAGAATCCATCCGGTTATGGTTTCTATGAAGGGTATCTGATCGATCAGGCAGGTGCGATCACAGTCGAGGATTATATAGTAAATGAGAAGCTGACAGGAGATTCTTTGCAGGTAACGCAGTATAAGGATTTTACTGCGAATGCTCCGGTAGAGATCACCGGTGCGATCACACTTCCGGGAGGGACAGAGACAACATTTAATAAGGGTGTAACTGCCGGAACCTTCAAAACGAATGGAACCTATGATAAGGTCTGGTTCCATGGTACATGTAACATTGATACTTTTTCACCGGGATATGCATATGTATATATAGAAAAGGATGCGGTGCTCAAGGCAGAAGATATCAAGATCAAGAATACATCTGCTCAGATCTTCCATAAAGGAGCTGTGTCTGCAAAGACATTTGCCTGTACCGGAAAATGGATGGTGGATGGAGCGTTTGCAGAGGATACCGATATCAGTGACTGGTCGAAGCTGTATTTTGTCGTGACTGTGACATCAAATTTACAGGATATCACATCTTATTCTTCTGCAGAAGATTATGCATACGAATACAGAGAGGATGAGAAGAAATCCTATTATTACCTTCCGGGAAATAAAACACAGAATATAAAGTACAAAAATATTACAGGATATACAGGGGCAATATCTGTAAATGGGGGAGAACCGGTAGAAGGAGATGCGGACTGCGTTTGTAAGCTGGCATTTCCACAAGCGGCATCTGAACTATATATTGATTATATTCCGAAGCAGATCACATGCTCCAAACAGTATGCAGATCCAATGGTAGTAAAAGGAACCCAATATACAACTGCTGATCCGGCGTACGATCTTAGTCAGATCCAGATCCAGAATGATACAACCATGCAGTATGGGGGCTCTGTTAAGTATCAGCTTAAGTCTGGCTCCGCACTTCCTGCAGGTCTGAAGCTGGAAGGAACAAAGGTAGTCGGTACACTTGCGGATGATGCAGAAACAACAGAGGCAGTATTCCGTATTACAGGAAGAAATGGATCTGCGACAGAATGTAAGATTACATTTACTGTTCAGGAGGAAGGATATAAGATTACAGATCTGACGAAGGAGCTGAATGTACAGCAGTATACGGATATTGATCTGAAGGGACATTCCGTTGTCATTCTTCCGGATCCATCAGACAGCAAAAAGGTATCCATCTATCCGGATGATGACCATGATGGAATTGCAGATAATGGAAAGGCATTAAAGATTGCAGGGGCAACATCCTACGATCTGAGTACACGAGCCATAATTGGATATGCAGATACAACTGCACCATATGAGGGTGATATCTCTATCTATATGTATGGTGGAACGATTGGCAGTCTGTACGGCGCAAGAGGTAAAGCAAATATTACAGGTTCCCAGGCGCAGGTAGATGGTACCGTAAGCTTATATATCAAGGGCGGTAAGATCTCAAGCAATACATACATAGCAAATCTGGCAGTTGTAAAGAAGGCAGAGCTTTATGCGACAGCAGGTACTATGTATCAGTATGTATATGGTCTTGGTGTGGCAACGGCGGATGAACTGGTATTCCAGTTTACAGATCAGGCACAGATGGCACAGACGGCATATAGAGAAAATTACAAGATGTATGTTACAAGCTCGGCAGTCGTAAATAAGTCAGTAAATGTAAGAATTGGGGCATCCGGAAGCAGATATGCATTTGCAAATTATAATGGACAGCAGATTACCGGTTCAAGCTCCGTATTTGGCTTATGTGACAGTACCATTCATGGATCTGTAAAGTATGACATCATTGGTAACTGGGAAGTAGGCGGTAGTGGTAAGAATTACCTGTCTTATAATTCTACAATAGATGGAGATATGGATGTCTTACTTGATACGAATTCATTTGGTGTCAGCGGTGCATTGGAGAATACAACTGTATGTACGCTGGCATATGGCGGAACTGTTGGAGACATCAATATTACTGACAAAACGGGTCGCAATAATTATACGGTAGCGGCAAATGGTATAGTAGATAATATCCGGGCAAAACGTACAGTTTCCGGAAATGTCAGAGGTATTGTTACCTATATCTACCAGAATAACAACAACTGGACATTAAATGGCGGTCTGTATGCGGAAGACTATCTGGATCTGTATCTTGGTGGAGCGTACACGATCGATAAGGATGTAGAAACCAGAGATATTCATACGCTGAAGGATTCCAACATCACGATCGCAGATGGTGTGAAGGTTGTATATACAGGAGATGCGGATCTGAATGGCACGTTGACCAACAAAGGCAGTCTGACGTGTAAGGGTGACAGATATTCAAAGTCAACTGTATCCGGCACCATTACAAATAGTGGCGAGATCAGTTATACGACTGTAAGCACACTGACGATCCATGCAGGTGCTTCTGTTATCAATCAGGAAACAGGACGATTCAAATTTGGTAAGCTGACAAATAACGGAACAATCATCAATGACGGTGATCTGGAGCAGATGGTATCTTCAACATCAGTCGGAGATATCCTTACCTCTAAGGAACCATCCATGATGAAGACTTTAAGTTACTATAGTACAATCTATTACAAAGCAGAGCTTGTTTATCCGGAATTCTGCTTTGAGGAAGGCGATACAGCTCCTGTACAGCTTGCAGCCTCCACGACGGGTGATATGAAGACCTCCGGTATAGAAGGTGATGATGCTGTATATATCCGTGGTAACGGTTCTGTAAAAGTAACAGTAACCGGTATTCCGATAGAAAATACAACAGTTGATTCCATCGTTTATGGTTCTTCTGAATCAGTGATGAATAAGAGTGATGAAACAACATGGACAGCCGCTATGCCATATGAACCTACAGTATTTACGGTTAATATGAAGAATGATACAGCAACTATGATCACTCTGGATAAAGACGAAGATACAGTAGATACAGCAGTTGTAGGGGTGACAACAACTGAGGATAAGCCATTATATGATCTGACTGCATTAAAGATTGCAAACGATATTGACAGTGCTGCAGCAAGAGTTGGTTATTCCCTTGCCAAGGGTTCGGTGCTTCCGGCTGGTCTGGAGCTGAAGAATGGCAGAATCTATGGAACACCGACAAAGGCAGCTGCGGAAGCACAGACGGTAACGATCAAGATCTGCGGTAAGAATCAGACCGTTGCAAGCTTTAAGCTGACATTTACAAAGGTTGCAAAGGGCACACCTGTTATGGAGACACCGGATCCGTGTACCGGTTTGGCAGGAAAGACATTAGAGAGCGTAACACTTCCAACATCCGGAAAGGGTACTTATAAATGGGCAGCTCCGGAGACAGTGATCGAAAAAGCAGGAACAAAAGAATATGATGCATATTTCATTCCTGCGAATACATCAGATTATGACTGGAGTAAAGCAGACCTTGCAGAAGGTGCATATGAGGAGCTTGCAGATGGAACGATCCAGATCAAGGTAAAGATATCTGTAGCAGCAGAAAAACAGGCTCCGGACTTTGCGGTTCCAACCGGTCTGACCGGTATTTATGGACAGACGCTTGCAGACGTAGAGATTCCTGAAACAGAGGGTGGAAGCTTTGTATGGACAGCTCCGGCAACGAAGCTTGAAAAAGCAGGAAGCTATACATTTGAAGCAAGCTATATTCCAAAGAATACAGAAGTATATGATCAGGTAGATGCGGTAGAGCTTACAGTAACAGTAGAACCTGTAAAAGCAGAATTTACACAGAAGATCGCACCGATCACAGTAAAGAAGGACACTGTGTTAAAGGATGTGGAGCTTCCGGATGCAGAAGGAGGATACTACTACTGGTATACAGCAAACCAGACCATTCTGTCAGAGAACAGCACCGTACAGGTATGCTTCAAGCCGGATGACAGTACAAATTATGACTGGACCGGTAATAAGGGCTGGAATCAGGCACATAGAGGAATTATATTCAGTGTGGAGATCGTGATCAGCGAGGAGCATTCACATTCCTATACATGGAAGTCAGACGACAGCCAGCATTGGAAGGAATGCAGCTGTGGTGAAATCCTTGAGCGGGCAGAGCATGTATTTGGTAAGGGAGAAGTAACAAAGGCACCGACTACATCAGCTACAGGTATTATGACCTATGAATGTACAGTATGTGGTTACAAGAAGCAGGAGATTCTGCCAAAGAAAGAGGAAACGACCGATCCGGGTTCCGATAAGCCAAATCCAACACCGGTAAAGCCGAATCCGACACCAAATAAGCCTACGACAAAGGTTGACATCAGTAAAGCCTCTGTTACAGGTATACAGGCCTCTGTTATTTATACAGGAAAGAAATTGAAGCAGACGCCTGTTGTGACAGTCAAGGGAAAGACGCTGTCAGCGAAATCAGATTATACTGTGAAATATAAGAATAATAAGAATATTGGTAAGGCGACGATTACGATTATCGGTAAGGGAAAGTATACAGGTACAATAACAAAGACTTTCCGGATCAAGGTTGCTAAGAATAATACCTATACGGTAAAGGGCATCCGGTATAAGATCACAAAAGCATCGACAAATGGTAAGGGAACTGTAACTGTAATTGGTACAACAAAGAAGAAGTCAGATAAGAAGTTTACTAAGCTTTCAATTAAGAATACGGTCAAGATCGGTGGAGTTACATTTAATGTTACAGCCATCAGTAAGAAGGCATTTAAGGGATATAAGTACTTGAAGAGTGCCACGATTGGTGATAAAGTAAAGACCGTAGGTGCTCAGGCATTTTATGGATGCAAAGTACTTACAACTGTGACGATTGGCAAGAGTGTGAAGACAATCGGCAAGAGCAGCTTTGAAAAATGTACAAAGCTAAAGAAGATTACATTTACAACAAAGAAGCTCACAAAGGTTGGCAAGAAGGCCTTTAAAGGCATCAGCAAAAAAGCAGTTGTAACGATACCGAAAAAGCAGGCGAATAGTTATAAAAGCCTTCTGAAAAAGAGCAATATCCCAGCAAAGGTATCTTATAAGAAAGCAAAATAGAATATGTTGTACCGGATATGGACAGCATATGACAAGTTCATAACATAAGGTGAAAGGCCACCGGAATATCAGATGTTATTTCATAGAGCGTTTGTGATACAGGACTGTATGAATTGCAGAAGATATCGGTGGCTTTTGCTTTTGCGGCAAAACTGACAGGCGGTATGATTCGGTTCATGAACTATTATGTAGGATGGCTTTAAAGATCAGTCGTAGAATAAAATTTATAAATTTGAGGAATACTGGAAGAAACAGGAAGGTGGCAAAATGAGTATTTTTGATATTGTAGGTCCGGTCATGGTAGGTCCGTCCAGTTCGCATACGGCAGGAGCTGTAAGGATTGGATATATTTGTTATAAATTAATAGATGAACCGATCCGGAAGGTGGAGATCGGACTGTATGGTTCATTCCTTGCAACAGGAAAAGGGCATGGTACAGATAAAGCACTGGTTGCCGGGCTTCTCGGTATGAAGCCGGATGATATCCGCGTACCTGAGAGCTTTGAACTGGCAGAACAGGCAGGCATGGAGGTTATCTTTTATGCAGCGAAGCTTGCACATGCAAATCCAAATACAGCCGTGCTTCATATGACAGGAGAAAGCGGCAGAGAGCTTGATATTGAAGCGGAATCAGTCGGCGGAGGGCGAATCCGCATTTGTAAGATCGATGGTCTGGATGCAAATTTCAGTGGCGATTACCCGACTCTGATCGTGCATAATCTGGATCAGCCGGGACATGTGACAGAGGTGACATCGATGCTTGGACATAAGTCCATAAATATTGCAACGATGCAGTTGTATCGGGCATGTCCGGGAGGTCATGCAGTCATGGTTCTGGAATGTGATCAGGAGGTTCCAAAGGAATCCCTGAAATGGCTGGAGCATCTGGAAGGAATCTTGAAGGTAACCTATCTGAGTCTGAAAGATGATTGATCGTGGAATCTAGGTAATAAAGGATGCAGTGGCACAGGAAAGAAATTAAAAAGGAGAATGATAATGGCATTTTCATCTTTGGCAGAAATCGATGCTTATATGAAAACAAATAAATGTGAGTTCTGGGAGGCTGTGATCCGGGAGGAGGCAAGGGACTCGCAGCAGCCGGAAATGGATATCGTAAACCGGATGACCCAGATGTATCGTTCGATGAAGGAAGCAGATGAAGCGTATGATGACAGTTTGACTTCCCGTAGCGGCCTGTCCGGGAAAAATGGTAAAAAAATGGCTGATTATGCGGCAACACACAAATGTATGTGTGGTAAATTTGGCGGAGCAGTCATGGCAAGGGCAATCAAGATGGCGGAGAGCAACGCCTGCATGAAGCGAATCGTGGCAGCACCGACGGCAGGCTCCTGTGGTGTTGTGCCTGCGATATTGATCACATATGAAAGAATGACGAACACCTCGGAAAATGATATGGTAAAGGCTCTGTTTGTGGCAGCAGGCATCGGGGATGTGATCGCAAGACGGGCAAGCATATCAGGGGCAAGAGGCGGATGTCAGGCAGAGATCGGGGCATCTTCCGCTATGGCAGCAGGTGCACTTGCATGGTTAAAGAGCGGCAGCAGCCATCTCATTACTCAGGCAGCAGCGATGGCATTAAAGAGCCTGCTTGGACTGGTGTGTGATCCGGTTGCAGGATTGGTGGAGGTGCCATGTGTGAAGCGAAATGCGTCCGGTGCCATGAATGCGCTGTGCGCTGTTGATATGGCATTGGCAGGGATTGAAAGTGCTATTCCTGCAGACGAGGTAATCGATGCGATGCGGGAAATCGGCGACCTGATGCATAAGGATCTCCGGGAGACCGGAAAAGGCGGACTCGCAGCCACCGCCACCGGAATCGCGGTGGCTGAACGTCTGTGAAATCCTGTGGAATAAAGTTGACAGCCGGTGTGAAATTATAGTATATATAATCCAATTCTATAGTATAAGAATAAGGAGATAACATGGGAAAAGTATTTTTTACGAGGCACGGCCAGACCATCTGGAACGTGGAGAATAAGATCTGCGGTGCAACGGATATTGAGCTGACAGAGCTGGGACACCGGCAGGCAGAAGAACTTGGAAGAAAACTGGCAGAAGAACAGCCGGGGATCGATGAGATATTATATTCCCCACTTGTTCGTGCGGCCGAGACTGCCAGACATATATCGGAAATGACAGGGATTCCGATGCGGATGGAGCCGAGATTGAAGGAGCAAAACTTTGGACGGTTTGAATCAACACCCAGAAATGGAGCAGAATTCATGGAAGCAAAATCCCATTTCCTGGATCATTATGATGGCGGAGAGACGATGATGCATCTGTGCCAGCGTGTCTATAATCTGTTGGATGATATAAAAGCGGAGTCTGAACATAAGACATATCTGCTTGTTGCACATAATGGAATTTCAAGGATCGTACAGTCGTATTTTTATGATATGACAAATGAAGAATTTGCACATTTCGGGATTAAGAACTGCGAGATCCGGGAATATAACATCAGATAAAATGCCTCTTTGCAGAGCAGATAGAAACAAAAAACAGTAAAAGCACATGCTTAATGATAAAAATATATCAATAAGCATGTGCTTTTTACATGTTCTGTGCCGGGAATAGATGTATAATAGTACAATGTTAGTTAAAACTAACAAAAATTTGAAATTTGCAACAGAACCATTGACAATACAGTTGTTTTGCGCTATTAATCATATGAACACATATTCAAATGTTCAAAGCGATAAACGTTAATCATAAAAAGATATACCAGTGTGATAGAAAGTACTGGAGAATGGAGGAGACAAAATGGAAAATCAGAATTTTTTACAGATCAGTGGTCTGAAAAAGAGCTTCGGATCAGGGGAGAACCGGACAGAGGTATTAAGAGGACTGGATTTTACAGTGACGAAGGGAGAAATCTGTGTCTTGCTTGGACCATCCGGATCCGGTAAGTCTACGTTACTGAATATCATAGGGGGAATCGATAACGCCGACAGTGGTTATATAGCGATCAATGGGGAAAAAACAGTTGATATGGATGAGAAGACGCTGACACAGTACAGGAGAAAGCATCTTGGCTATGTATTCCAGATGTATAATCTGATCCCGAATCTGAACGTAAAGGAAAATGTAGAGGTTGGTGCATATTTAAGTGATTCACCGCTCGATGTCGATGATATCTTAAAGACGCTTGGTTTATATGAGCACAGACATAAGCTTCCGAATCAGTTGTCCGGTGGACAGCAGCAGAGAACATCGATCGGAAGGGCTATCGTTAAGAATCCGGATATCCTGCTCTGTGATGAACCGACAGGTGCACTTGATTATAAGACCTCGAAGGAGATCCTGAAGCTGATCGAGGATGTAAATCAGAAATATGGAAATACCGTTATCATGGTTACACATAATGATGCGATCAAGAATATGGCAGACCGTGTGATCAAACTGCGTGATGGAATGATCCGTAAGAATATAGTAAATGATGTAAAGGTTCCTGCAATGGAGCTTGACTGGTAATACAGAAGTGGCAGAGAGAAAAGGAGAATTTATAATATGAAGAATCCATTATGGAAACGGCTGCCGAAGGAGCTGGCTGCCGATCTTGGAAAGTATCTGGTTATTTTCCTGTTTATGATCTTGAGTATTGGTTTTGTGTCCGGCTTTCTGGTAGCCGGTAAGAGTATGGTCGCTACATATGATGAGAGCTTTGATAAGTATAATATCGAGAATGGTAATTTTGAGTACAAGGATGAAGCATCATCCGAGGCGATTAAAGCGATTGAAGATGAGGGGGTAAAGCTGTATGAGAATTATTACTATGAGAAAATCGTAGAAAAAGATGGGGATGAAAGTACACTCCGTATTTTTAAGAATCGTACAGATGTGGATAAGGTTTGTCTGATGAAGGGAGCGTTCCCTACGGCAGAGGATGAGATCGCAATTGACCGTATGTATGCGGAAAATAATGGGATCAAGGTAGGAGATAATCTGTCGGTTGATGGGCAGACATATAAGGTATCGGGCTTTGTAGCATTATCTGATTACAGCGCATTATTCCAGAATAACAATGATACGATGTTTGATTCCGTGCTGTTCGGTGTTGCGATCGTAACGGATGAACGGTTTGAAAGCTTTGACAAAGGGCTGATGCATTATTCTTATGCCTGGATCTATGACGATGAACCTGAAGATGAGAAAGCGGAGAAGGATGTATCCGATGATCTTGCAAAGCTGATCAGTCAGTATGGAGAAGTGGAGAAGTTTATTCCAAGATATACGAATCAGGCAATTAATTTTACCGGAGAGGATATGGGTAGTGATTCGATAATGGTGGAAACACTGCTTTATATTATAATCGTGATCATGGCATTTATCTTTGCGATTACGATCAACAATACGATCGTAAAGGAAGCCGGCACGATCGGTACTCTTCGGGCCTCCGGTTACACAAGAGGAGAATTACTGGCACATTACATTTCTCTTCCGATCCTGGTTACATTAGTAGCAGCTGTAATCGGAAATGTTCTGGGATATACAGTGTTTAAAAATGTCTGTGTGGCAATGTATTATGGAAGTTACAGTCTGACAAAATATGTGACAAACTGGAATGCGGAAGCATTTGTAAAAACGACGGTTATTCCGATCGTGCTGATGCTTGTCATAACAGCATGGATGATCTATTCGAAGCTCCGTATGTCACCGCTTCGGTTTATCAGACGGGATCTTTCAAAGTCAAAGAGAAAGAAAGCGGTCAAGCTGCCACATTTCCGTTTCTTTACCAGATTCCGTATACGTGTGATCCTGCAGAATCTGCCAAGCTATATCGTATTATTTATCGGAGTAACATTTGCTATCGTTCTGCTGATGTTCGGAATGATGATGTCGCCGCTTTTAAAACACTATCAGGATGAAACGCTGGACAATATGCTTGCGGATTATCAGTACGTTTTGAAAATGCCTGTGGAAACAGAGAACAAGGATGCAGAGAAATACTTGGTAACTTCCCTGATCTATAAAACAGATATAAGAGATGAAGAAGTCATGGTCTATGGTATCTCGGATGACAGCAAGTATTCCAAGGTACAGCCTGCGGATGGAGAAATGCTGATCTCTGACGGGCTTCGTGACAAATATAAACTGAAAAACGGGGATACGATCACGCTGGATAAGGAATATTCATCTGATTCTTATAAGATAAAGGTTTCCGGTGTGTGCACATATCCTGCGGCATTGGCAGTATTTATGAATGCGAAGACATATCGGGAAATGTTCGATGTCGAGGATGAATATTTCTCAGGATATTTCTCAAATGAGAAGCTGACTGATATTGATGAGAAGCTGATCGCGACAGTCGTTACAGAGGAAGATCTGACAAAGGTATCAAGACAGCTTGATCGTTCCATGGGCCAGATGTTTTATATGTTTGAGGTATTTGCACTGGCGATGTTCATGCTGATGGTTTATCTGCTTACAAAGCTGATCATTGAGAGGAATACCATATCAATATCCATGGTAAAGATCCTTGGATATGAGAACAAAGAGATCAACAGATTATATCTGTCTGCGACAACATGGGTGATGGCAGTATGTGTTATCTTTGGAATCCTTCTTTCGAAGGTAGCGATCTCCGGCATCTATTATGTGATGATGAAGGAGGCAATCAGTGGATGGATGACGATCTACATTGCTCCGTATATTTATCCTGCGATCTTTATCCTGTCGATGGCAGCCTATGGCATCATTGCTGTCTTCCAGGTAAGAAGGATCAAACGGATCCCGATGGATGAGGCGCTGAAAAATGTTGAATAAGTCATTTGGCCATAATGTTCAAAATTGAATGATCTGAAATAAAAAACGACCTAAAAACTTTTAATATCGAAAGTTTTTACAAATATAACAAATTTATAAAAAACAGGGAGATTTGCAGTTCACAAATCTCCCTTCTTATGTTATCATCGTAAAGATGGTGTGCTGGAGGTTTTGTCGAAAGAAGGCGTGCATTTCAATCGATAGGATCACAGTAAAACAGGTACAATAGAAGAAGGGAGATTATTATGAATCAGAAAAAAGAAGCGATTTATGATGCAAGGGAACTGGGTGTTCCGAAAATGTTGCTGTTAGGTTTGCAGCACATGTTTGCCATGTTTGGTGCAACTATTTTAGTACCGATTCTGGTAAATACTTATTTTAATGGAGAGGGCTTATCCATTCAGGTTACACTGATCTGTGCCGGAATCGGAACATTATTCTTCCATTTATGTACAAAATTAAAGGTGCCTGCATTTTTGGGTTCCTCATTTGCTTTCTTAGGAGGCTTTAATACAGTCGCAAATCTTGATACCGGAATCTTCAAAGATATGTCTATGGGTGAGAAATTACCTTATGCATGTGGCGGTATCGTAGTAGCAGGTGCGTTGTATCTGGTTCTTGCGCTGGTTGTAAAACTGGTTGGCGTAAAACGTGTTATGCGTTTCCTCCCACCTGTTGTTACCGGTCCGATCATTATCTGTATCGGCCTGAGTCTTGCGCCATCAGCCGTAAATAATGCAAAAACAAACTGGATTCTTGCAATTATCGCATTTGCGGTTATTGTAATCTTTAATATCTGGGGCAAAGGAATGTTCAAGATCATTCCGATTCTTATGGGTGTTGTGATCTCATATGTAGTTGCATTTATTCTTTTCAAATGTGGTGTTCACAATCCGGACGGATCTGCAATCTTCACATTTAAGGCAGTAAAGGATGCCGGATGGGTGGATCTTCCTCCATTCCAGCTTTGTAAATTTAATATTACTTCCATCCTTGTAATGGCACCTATCGCTCTTGCAACCATGATGGAGCATATCGGAGATATCTCAGCAATCTCAGCTACAACAGGAAATAATTTCATCAAGGATCCGGGACTTCACAGAACTCTGATCGGTGATGGTCTTGCTACAGCGTTTGCTGCTGCATTCGGTGGTCCTGCAAATACAACATACGGTGAGAATACCGGTGTTCTTGAGCTTAGCCGTGTATACGATCCAAGAGTCGTACGTCTGGCTGCTGTATATGCGATCCTTCTCAGCTTTTCACCAAAGGTTGCTGAGTGTATCGGTTCACTTCCTGCATCGATCATTGGTGGTGTCAGCTTCATGCTGTACGGAATGATCTCAGCAATTGGTGTTCGTAATGTTGTTGAGAACAAGGTGGATTTCACAAAGTCGCGTAACCTGATCGTTGCTGCTGTTATCCTTGTCAGCGGACTTGGATTCGGTAATGGTATTACCTTCACAGTTGCAGGAACATCTATCACATTAACATCACTTGCTATCGCAGCTATCCTTGGAATTGCTTTAAACGCAATCCTTCCGGGCAAAGACTACGAATTCGACGAGTAAAATGAATAAAGCCTGAATTGGCATGTAATACAAAACTGCCATATTAAGACACGCTGTGGTTTCGATGAACTGCATATACCTGATTCGCAAATGTTCCTGTGCCAACTCGCCCTTTGGGCTCAGACAGGCACCCACATTTGCTGGTATATGCATTTCATAAAGAAATCCTCGCTTGAGGTCTTAATATGGCAGTTTTGTATTACAAGCTGGATTCAGGCTTATGTAGGTTGAGAAGATGTTAGAGGATATAATGTGGTATACTTGGAACAACGATAATTGAAAGGATGGTGCGGTATATGGATGAGTTGGAAAATGTATGGCAGGAGAAAATTATGTACACTTGGTAAAAAAAATCTCCCAGACGTTCCGGATATGATAGATACGAGAATTTTGTTGCGAGAAACACGCTATCAGCGAATGCGGGTGCCTGTTTGAGCCTGAAAGGCGAGTTGGCACAGGAGCATGAGCGAATAGATGCGTGTGACGAGTAGAAATTCGTAGTATATCATATCCGGAACGTCTGGGAGATTTTATATCAGGTGTACATAATTTTTTTCTGTTTATTCTACATCCAGAAGTTCAATCTTGAAGTTCAGTTCTTTGCCTGCCATCTCATGGTTTGCGTCAAAGGTGATCGTAGTATCATCCTTGGCGGTTACCTTAACAGGGAAAGACTGTCCGGCTGGATTTGACAGGAATACCTTCTGGTCAATTTCCAGATCCTCAGCACCGGGAAGCTGGTTGATCTCAACAGTTAAGATATTGTCGGGATCCGGCATGCCGTATGCTTCTTCCGGCATAAGGTGTACATCGATGATATCACCGATCGCCATGCCCTTAACAGCTTCGTCAAATCCCTTGATCATCATGCCTGCACCGCATACAAAGTCGATCGGTTCACCACGGTCATAAGATGAATCAAATTTTGTTCCATCGTTAAATGTTCCTGTATAGTGAACCGTACATTTCTTGCCTTCGTTACTCATAAAAAATTCCTCCGATTTCATTGAATGTCTTATTCTAACATGAAATCAGAGGAATGACTATAAAATGTTCATGAAAACGATATCCTGAAGATCTTAGTAGTAACCAAATTCATCAATGGCATCGTCTACACCGTCCCGATAATCGTCATCTTCATCATATCGATCTTCATCGTAATCTCCCATATTGTCATATACGTCATCATATCCATCATCGTAGGAGTCGTAAACATCCTGAGAATGAGCAGCTTCAGTTGCCGTAGAATAACGGGATGAAGAAGAGGACTGTTTATGATAATTGGATTCAGTCGTTGCCTGCGTTGTAACATTATAGGATTTACGGTGACCGTAATCTTTGTGGTACCAGCAGTAGGTTTCGTTTTTATCCACTTCCCGGTCGCATCCGATATAATAGCAGGTATGCTTTCCGTTGTCACTGACAGCACCGATGATGTAACAGATAATAAGAAAAATAATGATGCCTGGGAGGCATCCTCCCGAATTAGAATTTGAATGTGACATATGAATCCCTCCGATCGAAAATGTGGTCAACCTACCGTTTGTCTATAGAGAAAAATAAGAAAAACGGAATTGTGGTTAATGTATACAGGTTTTTGTTATATAGAGAATACAAAAAACGATGTACAAAAAAAGACACATAAATATATTTGCGGTAAATATATTAGCAGAACCTGAAAATTAACTATAGAAGTTATCAGCAAGATGGTTTAAAATAAAAAGGGAAATTGGATTTAAACATAAGTGATATGATGAAAAGAGAAAAGAAATGAACAATAGACAGAAACGAGAAAAGCTGTTTTATAGGAAAAAGAAGAATTATAAAAAAGCCGGTATCTGCATAGGGATGGCGGCTATATTAGCGAGCACGGTTTTTTCCTGGGACAGCCTGCACGATGCCAATAGAACCAGTACAGGACAGACAGATACAACGATTCATACATATGATATGAGTGAGCTTGCTTCGAAAGAACAGCAGGATCATACAGTACAGATCAATGGGAAAGATTATACGGTTGCCGGGCTGAGTGATACGACAGAGCAGACGGACGAAGCGATGGAGATCTGTGATCAGGATATACAGGATGAGAGTGCGGAGAATCGGGATCCGGTAGAATATATTGCCGGGGTTCCGGTGAAAGAAGCGAAAGATGCTTCTGATGTGGTAGAACTGATCAATGATAACTGGGATCAGGACTACACAGTACCGGATACAGAAACAACAGAACCAGGATCCGATGGAAGTACAGACTCCAATGACAAATATCAGTTAAAGCGTCTGATGGTATTGACGGATGGAGCGCAGCTTACAGACAGCTATGGTGCATCCGAGATCCTTCATTATGGAGATTATGATGAATATGTGCTGCAGTTTGATACAACTGCGGATACGGAATATGCTTATTATGAGTTAGCGGATGCTTATGGTACGGATCATTGTTTTATCGATCAGGTGGTAGACAGTGATATTCTTGCAGATGTTCCGGACATTGAAGACCATAATTCCCTGTCCTGGGGCGGCAGCGTGATGGGATTTGGCTATCTGAAAGCAGAATATGATTATTATGTGATCGATCAGGAAGTGACAGTTGCCATTATTGATACAGGTTTGGATGCAACGAATAAGATTTTTAAGGGCAGAATAGATACCAAGCATAGTTATTGTTTTCAGGGAAAAGATAAAGTAAGCAAAAACAAGGCATATACGGATGGAAATGGACACGGAACCCATGTAGCCGGTATCATTGCAGATAATACACCGGAAAATGTAAAACTGATGATCCTTAAAACCTTTGATGATGCAGGTAAATCGTCAAATCTTGCAATTCGGAGCGCATTACAATATGCGGTATCCCAAAAGGCAGATGTAGTAAATATGAGCCTTGGATGGACAGGATTATTCTGGAAATATTCTACGTTATTAAAGGATGTATTAAAGAAGGCAGAGACATCTGGAACGGTTGTCTGCTGTGCAGCCGGTAATTATGCAACGGATGTCAGCACAACTTACCCTGCAAACAGAGGAAATGTAATAACTGTAACTGCGATGAACAGCAATGAGAATTTTGCAGCCAGCTATTCCAACTATGGAGATACTGTTGATTTCTGCGCACCGGGAACCAGTGTTGTATCAACATATCTGAAGGGTAAGTATCAGAAAATGTCCGGTACCTCTATGGCAACGCCACATATAACAGCGGCGGTGGCATATGTGAAGATGATCCAGCCATCACTGAACTACAAGGGTGTGAAGAAGGTACTTAAGAAATATGCCGTTGATAAGGGAACCTATGGCTGGGATCCACAATATGGCTGGGGCTATGTTAATCTTCATGATTATTTTGATCAGTCGGGTCTGAAGGTCCAGTATACAGATTATGATGAAAATGGAAATGAAAAGCCGGAATCGCAGACTGCATTTTCCAAGCAGACAGTTACCAGAGAATATGGAAGCAAGGCATATCGGTATAAAGTTACGACCAATTCAGAGGGAAAAGTGACATACCAGTCATCTAATACCAGAATTGCGGAAGCAGATGAAAAAGGCTATATTTCGATAAAGGATGTAGGAAGCTGTACGATCACTGCAACGGTCGGAGCAGATGCAGCATATAAAACGACATTGGCAAGTTATACGCTGACTGTAACGCCGAAGGATATATCCGGTCTTACAGCAACACTGTCAAAGAAAGTATATCAGTATGCGGGTAAGAGCTGTAAGCCGTCCGTGACAGTTGCCGGATTGAATAAAGAAGATTATACGGTAACATACAGAAATGCCAAAAAGGTAGGAAGTGCAACCTGTGTTGTGACCGGAATCGGAAATTATACCGGAAAGATCGAATGTCCATATACGATCCGGCTTGCAGCAGCAGAACTGAAAACGGTAGCAAACCAGAAGAGTGGCTTGTCTTTGACCTGGGACAGCGTACCGGGAGCAGAGGGCTATCGGATCTATCGCAGAACATATAAGGGAAAATGGCAGAGAATCGGAGATGTCAATTCCGGAGACACATTGACTTATGTAGACACATCTGCAAAATCAGGCACATGGTATGCATATAGAATCCGGGCTAGAAAGGGCACATCTTTTGGTGCTTACAGCGATGCGGTAGTAACCCGGAGACTGACTAGACCGGCAATATCGGTAAAAGAACGCAGCTACGGTGTTGCAGTAAAATGGAAATCGATCAAAGGAGCAAAGAAGTATAAGATATACAGACAGGAAGAAAAAGGCTCCATGAAACAGATTGGAACAACAACGGATCCTTACTGGAAAGATAAGACGGCAAGATCCGGTTATCGCTATGTATATACGGTAAAGGCAGTAAGCGGCAGTGCGCAGAGCAGTGCAGCAAAAAGAGTCACAATTATAAAGAAGTAAAATGTACAGGCATCATTTGAAGTCAGGTGGATTTGATTTTGGATGGTGTCTGTTTTGAAAGGAAAGAAAATGGACAAGAAACAGGTTCAGGAAACATATAGAGAGACAACGCTGGAAGAAGAACAGGAATATTTTGAAGAAGTAGAAAATGAGCTGCAGTGTGATCTTCAGACCACACAGGAGAGCATCGACTATCGGAATCAGGCGATCAAAGCGCAGAAGAAATATATGCGTGACAGCCATGGAGATATGGACGACGAGGAATTCCTGCAGAACATGAACAATGTAAATAACGATACATTTTTTATCGAACATGCGGCAAAGCAGGTAGATGTACTGGCGCACCAGATCGAGAGTCCGTATTTTGGAAAGATTGCATTTGAGTATCAGGAGGATGGACAGGTTCTTCCGGTCTATATCGGAACAAACGGCTACTGGTCGATGGAAGAACAGGATCAGAAGGTCTATGACTGGCGTGCTCCGATCGCATCGATGTATTATGATTATGAGAAGGGCGAGGCATCCTATCAGGCACCCGATAAAGAATATTTTGGAAAGATCGTAGAGAAGAAGCAATTTGATATCAGTAATGGAAGACTGCATAATGCAGTCGATACCGATGAGAAGATCAATGATATGATCCTGCTTGATGCACTGGGAAAGAACAGCGGCACGAAGATGAAATCCGTAGTTGCAACGATCCAGAAAGAACAGAATGCATTGATCCGTAATAAGACAGCTTATAATCTTATTGTGGATGGACGGGCAGGAAGTGGTAAGACAGTAGTTGCGATGCACAGACTGGCGTGGCTGTTATTCAACAATCGTAAGACGATGTCGGCAGACAATGTTATGATCCTGTCGCCAAATGGAATCTTTGGCGATTATATTGCCGGTGTGCTGCCGGAGGTCGGCGAGGATAATGTACCGGAGAAGGAATTTGATTCTCTGATGGAGGAAATCCTGTTTGTGGACTGTGATTATGAGACGAAGCTGGAACAGGCAGACCGGATCACGACACATCCCGATATGGAAAGTCCGGAGATGAAGAATATTGCATGGAAATCATCGATTGCGTTCTATCAGGCATTTAACAAATATCTGGAAGAGTATACGGAAAATATTAAGTTTAAAGATTTCCATTTTGAGAAAACAGAATTTACAAAGGATCAGATTGAGAAGATGTTCTATAATCGTTTTGCCAGATATCCGGTCTATGAACGTTTTGAGAAGATCGCATATTTTATAGCAGACCGGGTAGAGGATGAACAGGATCAGGCATTTACGGATGAGAAGCATCAGAAGATGGAGAACCAGATCACAAAAGAGATGATCTATCAGTATGCGGAGCGCAACCTGATCGAATTATATCAGGACTTTCTTAACAGTCAGGCTGAACAGTATCCGGGTATCGAACAGTACCGGAATGAGTATGGAAAGGTGTGCTATGAAGATGTTCTGGCAGTCTTTTATCTGCAGATTTATTTCTATGGATGCAAGTCCTATGACAATATCAAGCATCTCGTGATTGATGAGATGCAGGATTACAATATATTCCAGTATGCGGTATTGGATCGTATTTTTAAATGTAAGAAGACGATACTGGGTGACAGTCTGCAGGTGCTTTATTATAATCCGGAGGAAACGGTGCTGGATGTATTGCAGACGGTATTTGTGCCGCATGGAGGAACAGGTGGCTGCCAGATCAAGACTCTGGATACTGCATATCGTTCAACCTGTGAGATCACAGAATTCTGTAACAAGATTCTGGAAGCAGACCGGGCGTCAGACGAGGGGGAAGCCCATCCACTCAACCGCCATGGCATGGAGCCGGTGACGGAGCAGGCAGAGAGCATAGAGGACGCTGCCGGATTTATCGCAGAGAAGCTTGATTATGGAGAACTGGATGATTTTGATAATGTGGCAATTCTCTGTGATGATGAAGAACGTGCATTTGCCATGTACAAAGAACTGGAAGAATATGAGCAGGTGACATATCTTACAAATCAGTCGACTGTCTATAATGGCGGCGTGGTCGTTCTTCCGAAGTTTCTTGCAAAGGGGATGGAATTCGATGCAGTGTTTGTTATCAATGAACAGGATGTGATGGAAAACCGGATCAGCCGACATGCATTTTATATTTCCTGTACAAGAGCACTGCACCAGTTGTATGTGATCGATGTTACAAATTAAACTTGATTATTTCAAGTTTGAACTACTATGAATATACATTATTAAGATAAAATACTTGAAAATATCATTTTGAATGGTCTTTGACTTGAGATATTGACGTATAAATGCAGGAGAACTAGAATGCCTCTTGTCAAAAGGTTTATCCCTTACAGGTAACACCGGATAACTCGTGACAATAAAATATTTGTTAAACGAGGAGATACGAAGATGAGCAGACAGTACGACCCATATGAGAATGTGGTAGCAGTGATGGAAGAAGCCATGAACATTGGCGGAATTGACAAGAGGATGTTTGAGATCATCAAAAATCCACAGCGTGAAACTAAGGTTTACCTTCCTGTGGAGATGGATGACGGAAGTGTTAAGGTATTTGAAGGATACAGAGTCCAGCATTCAAATATCAGCGGACCGTTCAAAGGAGGTATACGTTATCACAAGGACGTATCTCTAAATGAAGTCAAAGCACTTGCAACATGGATGTCATTAAAATGTGCAGTGGCAAATATACCATTTGGAGGAGCAAAGGGTGGTATCAAAGTAGATCCGGCTACACTTTCCAGACGGGAATTGTGTGCATTGACGAGAAGATATACCTATGCGATCGAGCCGATCATCGGAGCAGATACCGATATACCTGCTCCTGATGTGAATACAAATACACAGATCATGACATGGGTGTTAGATACATACAGCCAGCTAAAGGGAAAACCTTGTCCCGGAGTTGTGACAGGAAAACCACTGGAGCTTGGCGGTTCCAAGGGAAGACCATCGGCAACCGGACGTGGAGTTGTGATCAGCACCAAGCTCCTTCTTGCAGAAGATGGCAAGGCGTTAGAGGGTACTAAGGTTGCAATTCAGGGATGCGGTAATGTTGGCGGCAATACAGCCAGAATATTTGGACATAGAGGTGCGGTTGTTGTAGCGATCAGTGATGTGTCGGGTGGAATCTATAAGGAGACCGGATTGGATGCAGATAAGGTAACAGCTTATGTAGAAGCCGGTGGTCTGCTTGCAGACTATCAGGAAGATGGTGTTACCCATATTTCGAATACAGATATTCTTACCTGTGATTGTGATGTGCTGGTTCCCGCAGCGCTTGAAAATCAGATCACAAAAGAGGTTGCGGAGAAATTAAAATGTTCTTATATTGTTGAGGGTGCAAATGGACCGACGGCAGCAGATGCAGATCCGATCCTTGCAGAAAGAGGAATCAAGCTTGTGCCGGATATCTTTGCAAACAGCGGCGGTGTTATTGTTTCTTATTTTGAATGGGTACAGAACATTCAGGAAATGACATGGGAAAAACCGCAGGTAAATGAGATGCTTGAAACGATCATGACGAAAGCATTTGGAGAAATCGTGGAGGAGAGCAAAAAGAGTCATTGTACTTTGCGGATGGCAGCCTATATCATTGCTTTAAAACGATTGATCCATACGGAAGAGATCAAGGGTATATTCCCGTAAAATATACAGATGCAATACTACATGGTATTTTTAGTGCTGGATTTATCCTGTTATTAGTAGTAAAATACAGACAGGATAGATAGAAGTACATTGATATCAGAAATATGAAAGGGATGTCCTTCTCAGATGAAGGATGTCCTTTTTCTATACCAAAGTTTCTATATAAATAAAGGTATTTGGCAGATGAGATGTATAAGAAAATGGAGAGTAAAACTATGCATGAAGTAAAAGAGACAGCTTACTGTCTGGATGAGGTAGATCAGAAGATTCTGGAACTGTTAGAGAAGGATGCTCGTATGTCTTTAAAGGATATTGCGGAATGTGTTTTTCTGTCATCAACAGCAGTATCTACAAGAATAGAGCGGTTAAAGGAAGCAGGGGTGATCGAGGGCTTTCAGGTACAGATCAATCCGATCGCACTGGGATATTATACAAAAGCATTTATTAATTTAGAGGTAGAGCCAAACGACAAACAGGATTTTTATCCATTTATCAAGAACTGCAAAAATGTTGTGGAATGTAATTGTGTGACTGGTGACTATTCCATGCTGATCGAGGTTATCTTTGAGACAACGATGGCACTGGATCTGTTTATCGGTGAATTGCAGAGATTTGGAAAAACAAAGACTTTGATCGCATTCTCGACCTCTGTAGAACACAGAAATATCTACTGGAAGGAAGAAAATCAGGAGCCGAATGCATAAATTTTTTTTCGAAAGCGGATACTAACAATGGGAGGTTGCTTATGAAACAGAACGTAAAGAAAAAAGAGACATATATTCCATCATCCAACGGAAGAGATAAATTACATGTCATCGTCTGGATTCCACAGGGTGAGATCAAGGCGGTGCTTCAGATCTCTCATGGTATGATAGAGGACATGGAGCGTTATGATCATTTTGCAAGATTTATGGCTGCCAGAGGAATTCTGGTATGTGGAAATGATCATCTGGGGCATGGCCTAACAGCCAGAAATAAATCCGAGATGGGTTATATGTATGCTTATGATGCAAGTAAGACGATGGCAGCAGATGTTCATCGTGTGACCAGATGCGTAAAACGGGCATATCCGAATCTTCCGTATTTTCTTATGGGACACAGCATGGGATCATTTATTGCAAGAAGATATATGTGCGAATATGCAAAAGATCCAAAGTACCCTGCAAAGCTGCAGAAAAATGCCAGCATAGATGGTTTTATCTGTATGGGAACGGGCGGACATCCGAAGTGTATGCTGAAGATCGGAGAGGCGGTAGCCGGAGTGGAGAGTATGCTCCGTGGCGAGAAGCATAGAAGCAAATTGTTGCAGGTGCTTGCATTTGGTACTTACCTTTTCGGTATTCCCAGAATGACGATCATGAACGGTGAGAAGCGGAAGCGTACCGTGAAAGACTGGCTGAGCAGAGACTATGTTCAGGTTGACAAATATATGGCAGACCCGATGTATGACTATACCTTTACGGTGAAAGGTTATAAGACTTTATTCAAAACACTGGAATTTATTCAGGATGAGGATAATCTGGCAAATGTGCCAAAGAATATGCCGGTATTATTCATATCAGGAAGCAAAGATCCGGTCGGTCACTATGGTCTGGATGTGAAACTCTTATACAACAAATACAGCCGATATATCACAGATGATGTCAAATGCATCCTGTACAAGGATGCGCGTCACGAAGTCATAAACGAGATCAACAACATTCAGGCATATTACGATATCTATAACTGGATCGACCTGCACACCATAGGGGTGTAGGGGCGGAAACACATTTTAGTAATAAAAACAGGGCATATCTGTAAAATACGCATGACTACCTTCGTATTTTACAGATATACCCTTGTTTTATATACAAATGTGAGTGTGAAGTATATGGATTTCATAAATTAATATAAGAAAATATATTGTACAAAAATCTAATATACTTTGGATTACAAATCTTTATATTATGTAAAAACAGAACAGGTGGTAACCCTCAACCGGGGCATTTTCAAACCATAGCATGAACGACTGAGAGTTACCGCCTGTTCGTTTGCGTTACAAGCTGATCTTCTTTTCGAGGAGCACGGAGCTTCCGATATAGCTTGCCACCATTACTACGAAGTAGAGTGCGATCTGTGGGATCATGGCATACATGGCTTCCATAAATGTTGCATCCGGTCCGGGATTGGACAGATGGGGAATCTTAGAAGCAATTACAGACAGGATCACATAGAAGACGATGAACAGTACGAAACTGATAAAACCTTTAATCTTCTTTGTCTGAAGAATGGTGGAGCATACCGATACCGCAAGGTAGGCAAGTGTGATCGTCATAAAGAACTGGATCAGAAATACAAGGATAAATGCCAGTAATCTTAAGATAGCGCCGCCCAGGGAATATCCCCCCATTTCAAGAATATTACTTAGAAAATCATAAAAAGTATCAATGGAGTCATATGTGGAGTATGCCAGGCTGAGATCTAAGGTCAGTAATCCGAATATAACAGCAACGATTATTGCACCTGTCAGCAGGATGGATAACAGTTTGGCGCCGATTACTTTATAGCTGGATATAGGAGCCATAAAGACCAGATATCCCGATTTGTTTTTCAGATCCTGACTGTAACTGATTATGCCATAGATCAATACAAACAGGTAACAGCAGAAAGCCGCGAGAATAAGCAGGGCAACAGCAATAACAGAGTGATCTGCATGTTCGGTTAACGTACCAATGAGAAAGTAAAGCTCAATGGCAGCTATGACGATCCCTACGATCAGAAGTGGAAAGATTCCACGGCGAAATTCATATTTTAACATTTTTAACATAATTCAATACCTCCCAGTTTATGCGTAGATTTCTTTATACATATCAACAATGGATTTGCCCTGTGCGATACGAAGTTCTTCTGCATTACCCTGTAATACACAGGTTCCGTTTTTGATGAAGATGGCATGATCAATGATCTTTTCCAGTTCATCCACCAGATGGCTTGACATGATAACGGCAGTGTCGTCTGAGATATTAGACACGATTGTATGAATGATCTTCTCGCGGGCAATGATATCGATGCCGTTTAACGGTTCGTCTAACATAATAACTTCCGAATTCCTTGAAAGTGTTGCAACGATCTTCAGCTTTGCCATCATACCGGATGACATCTCACGCACTTTTTGCTTTGGCGACAGATCCATTTCCTGTAACAGTCGCATGTATTTGTCATAATCAAAATCAGCGAAGAAATCACGGTAATATTTTCCGACATCGATGCAGTTCATATAACCGAAGAAATAGGCTTCTGTAGGCATATATGCGATATGCGCCTTTGCTCTGTAATCCAGTGGACGGTTATCCATTGTGATCGTACCGGAGGACGGTTTTGAAAGCCCGGCGATCATTTTCATAAGGGTGGATTTACCGCTTCCGTTTGGACCGAGTAGAGCATAAATGTTACCGGATATGATATCCAGTGACAGGTCCGAAACAGCGGTCGTACTCATATACTTTTTTACTAAGTGTTCACATTTAATCATAGTATTCATTCCTTTCAATACTTGTTTTTACAGGGAATAGTAGTCCTGCAATAATCGGATGATCTCTTCCGGCGTATATCCCATGCCGGTGAGCTGTTCATCCAGAACTGTAAGGATCTGCTTTAACTGTTCCTGTTTCAGCCGATCAATTACCTGAGGATCTTCTGTTACAAATGTACCAATTCCACGTTTCGTATATGACAGTCCGAGAGATTCCATCTCGTTATAAACCCGGGCCGCGGTGTTTGGGTTGATGTCATATTGGATGGCAAGCTCTCTGGATGATGGGAGCTTGGTACCAAGTGGCAGGGTACCTGTAATAATCTTCTTTTTTATATCATCGATGACCTGAAGGTAGATCGGCAGGTTTGATTTAAATTCCAAATGCTTCCCTCCTAACTACTGTGCTAGTTGGATAGTACACCAATACACTTGGGATGTCAAGCATAAAAAATAAATTTATAAATATTAATTTGCCGGCAAAAACTTCCATTTACAGGTGAATTGCCGGATAAAGGTTGAAATTAATGAGAATAATTCTTAAAAAGGTATTCAAACCTGACAAAATATGTGTTAGTATAAACTTATCAAAAGTAAGATCGGAATAAATCATTGGAGTGAATGGGTATGGCAGAGAAAAGAAACACAAAACAAAAACAGGTTATATATTCGGTTATAAAAGAATTGAAAAGTCATCCGACTGCTCAGCAGCTTCATCAGATCCTGGTGGAGAGAGGTTATAATATAGGTGCATCGACTGTATACAGAGTATTGGCGGATGCGGTTGATGACGGCATTATCATGAATGTATTCTCATTTGATAAGAATGAACATTTTGATGGCAATCCGGTTCCGCATTATCATATTATCTGTACTAAATGCGGAAGAATCTTCGACAGCCATGTGCCATATGATCCTGAGATCGATGAGCGGGGCAGACTGGCGGATGAGGACTTTATCATTTCATCCCACAATCTTGAATATGTCGGCATCTGCCCTGAATGTCAGAACGAGCAGGAATAACACCATGCTTTGATGGGTTGTTCAGGTTTTATATAAGATTTCAATATAGCATACACATACAGCAACACCCATATGGTTATTCCACTATAAATGACTTACTGCGGTTTCTGTTCGTAGCACATGTCTGATTCGTAAATACTCCTGTGCCAACTGAGCGGAGCACTTAGTGAAGACGAGCGTTAGCGCGAAGTCTGAGGTTAGTGCGTGCCATGTAAGTACACTTAGCGAAAACAAGCGTTAGCGTAGTTTGAGGTTAGTGTAGCTTACTCGAATTCGACAATGTGCAGCTCACAACGAAATCCTCGTATATGTCATGTTATAATGGAACAACCATATGGGTGTTGCTGTATGTGTATGCTATATTTTATGAAATCTTATATAAATCCTGATAGTGTTATAAAGCATGGTGTTATTCCTGCTCTTTGTTATCTTCATTGTCTTCCCTGTCGAAAACCTCAAACTCAGCGTCATTATTCTGGATGGTGGAAATCACCTTGGCAGATTTTACAGGACGCATCGGATCGGTCATTGGATTCTGGATGAAAGTCTGGTTTGATGATGGCAGGACAACATTCTGACCAAGAATGGATCTGCGGTCACGGATTGCACGGCGTCTGGCACGTTCTTCTGCAGGGAGCTGTTCCTCATCTTCCATATCCTCATCTGCTTCGGGACCCTCGTCGATGTCTTCCGGTTCATCCATGTCATTATGATCTGTGACAGGCTTATGCTCGGAATTTGACCGGGCTTTTTTGCCGCGCATATTCAAAAGAGTGCTTATAAAGTCGGAGCTTTCAAAGCTGTTTTTTTGACCGGACGATTTATCGGTTTCGTTGGTATCTTCATCATCTTCAAGTTCTTCCATGTCTTCGTATTCGATTGAAGAATCAATATCGGAATCTTCGGAATCAGCGCTTTCGTCTGCAGTGTCTGCATCAGATTCATCCGAATCGTCTTCTTCCGGTTCTGCATTTCCGAATAATTCATCGAAATAGGACTGTTCGATATGGATATCAAAATCTGCTTCGGCATGTCCGACCTCATCCTTGCAGTCGTTATAAATCTTTGTGTTATACGTTTTCTTAAGCTGTTCGATCAGTTCTTTATCATCATACTGAAGCTGCTCCAAAATACGGGCAACAATGATTCCCTGATATTCGTCGCTCCAGCCATCTTCGAGCTTGATCACGATACCGAGCTTCCGGCTTCGGATCGCCATACAGATCACACCTCTGGAACCGTCCTTCATAAGAAGATCCGGGTTCTTATTTACATAGTAAGATGGTGTAAAGTAATCGTTGATCTTTTCAGGATTCTTGTTAATACAGTCGAAGTTATAGGTGATTGCTTCCCGTATATCATCCGGCAGGTTGAACGGATCTGCAAGTTTTGCATAAGCAAGTGCGATATTACGCATTGGAAGTGCAAATACCGGAACACCACAGCCGTCGATTCCCAGACTGATCCGGTAAGTCGGAGTCTGGCTTAGCATGGATAAGAATGAAATGATCTGCTTCTGGACAGGAGAGTCCGGAAGCTGGTAGCCGGTGACTTTTCCTGTCAGTTCACGCTGCAGCATCATAAGGCTTAAGTGCTTGCCGGAGCAGCAGTGCTGCAAACGGCTCTTGCCCTCTACAGGATTCAGCTTGGAACCAAGTGCAAGCTTGTCCGCAAGCGGTGTTGCAGATGTGGAGATCGTTGGATTCATGATCATATCTTCTTCTTTTAAGCCCGTTTTTTCCATGATGCTCTGAAGTACATAGATGTGATGATTACTGCCCCAGTGAGAGGAATTACAGATCGTTACTTCTTCCTCGCTCAGGTTATATTTTTTATGAAGACCTGCAAGCAGGGTAGGAAGCACCTGGATCGGTTTGCTTGCGGAACGCATATAAGTCTGGCGCTCAATATCACCGGTATAAGCAATTGTTTCGCCGGTTGATGAAACAATAGCAATAGATCCATAATGTACATTTTCAACAACATCGCCACGGTATTCTTTTACTAAAATTTCAGCCATAAGTTCTTCTTCCTTTCATCTTCGTATACTCAGGCATTTGTGGGATTATGACAGGTCAAAATCTGTGTAACAGCCTGAAAGTATATCGGTAAAATAATTAAGTAGAGTTTATCACAAGTAGAAAACCATTTCTACCCGGAGAATATAGGAAAGAAATTTTTTTAATCAAAAATAACTAGTAAAAATTGTTAAAAGATACATGAAAAATTCATGCAAAATATGTGCTTGTTTTGTAAAAATGTTTAAAATTTCTATATTCTTTCAACTTTTATTGTGAAAATGCAATAAAAAACTTTGCTTATTACAAAAACAGTGGTATAATGCATTTATATTAATACGCACGAAGGGGTGACATTATGATTAAAAAAGAAATGATAGCCATGCTTCTTGCAGGAGGACAGGGAAGCCGTTTAGGTGTTCTGACCTCTAATCTGGCTAAGCCGGCTGTAGCTTTTGGCGGCAAATACAAGATTATCGATTTCCCATTAAGCAACTGTATTAATTCAGGTGTTGATACAGTAGGTGTTCTTACACAGTACAGACCACTGAGGCTTAACCAGCATATTGGAATCGGTATCCCTTGGGATCTGGATCGTAACATAGGAGGCGTGACAGTTCTTCCGCCATACGAGAAAAGTGATAACAGCGAATGGTATACAGGTACTGCAAATGCTATTTATCAGAACCTGGAGTTTATAGATTATTATAATCCTGAATATGTTCTGATATTATCTGGTGATCATATCTACAAGATGGACTATGAGAACATGCTGGAATATCACAAATCCTGTGATGCAGATATCACACTTGCAACATATCAGGTACCATGGGAAGAAGCTAGCAGATTTGGCGTTGTAATTACAGATGAGAACAATGTTATTTCAGAATTTGAGGAGAAACCTGCAAATCCTAGAAGTAACAAAGCATCTATGGGTATATATATATTCAGTTGGAAGGTGCTTCGTGAAGCACTTGTAAAGATGAAGGATCAGCCGGAATGTGACTTTGGTAAGCACATCATTCCATACTGCCATTCAAATGGCAAGAAGATCTGTGCATATGACTTCAAGGGTTACTGGAAGGATGTAGGAACACTTGGTTCTTACTGGGAAGCAAATATGGAGTTAGTAGATATTGTTCCTGAATTCAATCTGTATGAGGAGTTCTGGAAGATCTACACCAAGACAGATGCGATCCCACCACAGTACATAGATGCAAGCGGCAGAGTAAGCAGATGTATCATCGGTGAAGGAACAGAGGTATACGGCGATGTTGAGAATTCCGTTATCGGTTCCGGTGTTACGATCGAAAAGGGTGCAGTCATCCGTAATTCGATCATTATGAATAACGCAACGATCGGTGAGAATGCATATATGGACAAGGCTATCATCGCAGAGAATGTTAAGATTGGTAAGGATGCTAAGCTTGGAATCGGAGAAGAAGCTGTCAATGAATTCAAGCCACAGATTTATTCATTTGGACTTGTTACGATCGGAGAGAACTCAGTTATTCCTGATGGTGTAACAATCGGTAAGAATACTGCTATATCTGGTGTGACTACTCCGGAAGATTATCCGGATGGCAACTTAAAGAGTGGCGGAAGTATTATAAAGGCAGGTGAATAGAGATGAGAGCATTAGGTATAATTTTAGCAGGTGGTAATAGCAACAAGATGGGCGAATTATCAGCAAAGAGAGCTGTTGCAGCTATGCCTATTACTGGCGGTTACAGAGCTATTGATTTTGCCCTTTCGAATATGACGAATTCCCATATCCAGAAGGTAGCGGTATTTACACAGTACAATACCAGATCTCTGAATGAACATCTGAATTCCAGCAAATGGTGGGATTTCGGAAGAAAACAGGGTGGTCTCTATATATTCACACCAACCATTACATCAGAGAACAGCTACTGGTATAAAGGTACAGCAGATGCCCTTTATCAGAACATTAATTTCCTGAAGGAAAGTCATGAGCCATATGTAGTTATTGCATCCGGTGATGGTATCTACAAGCTGGATTATGGTAAGGTTCTGGAAGAACACATCAGCAAAGGCGCAGATATTACAGTTGTATGTAAGGACCTTGCACCGGGAGAAGATGATGTGAATCGTTTTGGTGTAATACAGATGGATGCGGACAACCGTATCGTAGATTTCGAGGAGAAGCCACTGGTTGCAGGCAACAACACGATCTCAACCGGTATCTATGTGATCAGAAGAAGACAGCTCATCGAATTACTGGAAACCTGTGCAAATGAAGGCAGAACTGATTTTGTAAGAGATATTCTTGTAAGATATAAGAATGTAAAGAAGATTTATGGATATAAGATGGATACTTACTGGAGAAACATCGGAACCAAGGAGTCTTACTATAAGACAAACATGGATTTCCTGAACAGAGATGTAAGGAACTATTTCTTCAAGCAGCATCCTGACATCTACTCCAAGGTGGAGGATCTTCCACCAGCAAAGTATAATGGGGAAGCGGTTGTGAATAACAGCCTGGTAGCAAGTGGATGTATCATAAATGGTACTGTAGAGAATTCAGTATTATTTAAGAAGGTATACATTGGCAACAACTGTGTGATCAGAAATTCTATCATTCTGAACGATGTACACATTGGGGATAATTGTGTAATTGAAAACTGTATTGTAGAAAGTAGAGATACGATCCGTGCAAATACAGTTCATCAGGGTAGCCCGGATGACATCAAGGTTATCGTGGAGAAGAATTTCAGATACGCATTGTAGCAGATAAGAAAGACAAGGGGGTACACACGATGCAGGTGACCGATATCAGAGTCAGGGGTGTTGAAAAAGAAGGTAAGATGAAAGCCGTCGTTTCGATCACAATTGATAATGAATTTGTAGTTCATGATATCAAAGTGATCCAGGGTGATAAGGGATTGTTTATTGCGATGCCTAGCCGGAAAGCAGCAGATGGTGAGTACAGAGATATCGCACATCCAATCAATACTGAGACAAGAGAACGTCTGCAGCGGATGATACTTGAGAAATATCAGGAATCACTGGAAGCTTAAGACGTGAAACGGAGCCAGCCACTGTAGATGCAGTGGCTGGCTTTTGTGTTAATATTGGTATTTATATATGATAAAGATCTATAACAAGAGGAGAGAAGGTTTATGGTAATAAATAGAGTAATGATATTGTTTTCGGGTTGCTTTTTGATTGTTTGGTCTACTTTCAAATGGAAGATTCCAAATGTGATTTGGAACGCTAAATTAACCAAAGTATGTTCTGTGGCTTTGGGATTGTATAATATTATTTTAGCGATTTGCTTTGAAAAAGATTTAAACATTGCTTTATTCATTGTAGACTTTATTCTCTATATGTTGTTGGATCTAGGATTTTTAACAGTTAAGTTAAAAAAGGATAAAAAAGGAAAAATAAAGAATCTTCAACTGGGGATTTGCTCCATTTTTGTTATTTTGGCTATGATTATGGTATGTTTTAATTTGAATGAGATTTATGCCAGCATAATGATTTTAGCTGGTGTGATGATGGGGATATCTGTTCCTTTTCAGAAAATGAATTGTGATTAAAGTGTCGATTAATAAAGTGGTTGTGAGACGAAATTCAATAAATAAGTTGTTCATTTAATTTGAGAGGAGATTATATTTATGAAATGCTTATCATGTGGTAAGGAAGAATTTGATGAATGTACGAAATATTTCCACCATATGGTTGAAAATGAAATAGGGATAAAGTAAAATTAGCTGTGGTAATCTCATATTTTATTTGGAGGTAATTATGCTGAAAGCAATCATCCTTGCAGCAGGCAAGGGAACAAGAATGAAATCTGAAAAGCCAAAGGTTGTGCACGAGGTGCTTGGTAAGCCGATGGTATACTATTCGATAGAAGCGGCAAGAGCTGCCGGATGTGATAAAGTCTGCGTGATCGTTGGATACAAGGCAGAAGAAGTAGAAAAGAGTATTAAAGATACTTATGCGAAGCTTGGTAAGACAGAAGAAATGCAGGATGTAGTAAGTTACGCACTACAGACCGAACAGCTTGGAACCGGTCATGCGGTTAAGTGTGCTTCTGATTTTATCGGTACAGAGGGCGATGTTGTTGTCCTTTGTGGAGATACACCACTTGTGACCGGTAAGACATTAGAGCAGGCGATCAAGAAGCATGTTGCAGCAGAAAATGGTGTTACAGTTATCTCGGCAATGCTTTCAGATCCATTTGGATACGGAAGAATTATCCGTGATGAGAAAGGCTTATCAAAGATCGTAGAACAGAAGGATGCAACTGAGGAAGAACAGGCGGTTAAAGAAGTAAATTCCGGTATGTATATTTTCAAATGTGATGCATTGCTGGCAGCACTTTCACAGATTACAAATGATAATGCACAGGGTGAATATTATCTGCCGGATACCATTGAGATCATCAAGAAAATGGGACTTCCGGTTGATGCAGCAGCCATGGAGGATGCAGATCAGATCAAGGGTGTCAATACACTGGAACAGCTTGCAGAAGCAGAAGAGATAATGAGGTCAAGATAAGATGAAACTGATAGTAGGACTTGGAAATCCGGGAACCAAATATGCGGGAACCAGACATAATGTAGGATTTTCCGTGATCGTAGGACTTGCAGATAAATATAATATAGAATTGAGTGAAAAGAAACATAAAGCGATTTATGGAAGGGGCATGATAGAAGGAGAGAAAGTGATCCTTGCAATGCCACAGACATTTATGAATCTGAGTGGAGAAAGTGTCCGGGAGCTGGTCGATTATTACAAATGCGATCCATCCGATGTGATCGTTGCTTATGATGATATCGATCTGGCAGTCGGTAAACTTCGAATCCGTGAAAAGGGGAGTGCCGGTGGACATAATGGAATGAAGAATATTATTTCACATCTGGGAACACAGGAATTTGTCCGGGTCCGTGTCGGAATCGGAAAGAAGCCGGATCGTATGGATCTTGCAGATTATGTATTATCCAGATTTGGAAAAGATGAACTTCCGGAGATCAAGGCAGGCTGTGATAATGCCTGTGATGCGATCGCATTGATCTTAAAAGACAGTGCGGCAGCAGCAATGAATAAATATAATTAACCGAAAGATAAAATGTGTTGATCGGAACAGGTCGTATACAGGGTAAAGCTGTGATACGATCAGACAGGTATAAATAATCAGAAAATAAAAAAGAAAGGGAGCCAGGCTGTATCAGCCTGGCATTTGGCGTCGATATGAAGGCAATCAATGAGCCTGTAAAACATACCGAAAATTATATACAGATAAAGGACTGGTTAAAAGAGCAGGATGGCATCGTCAATATATCCGGAAATGACGGAACAGACCGGGTGTATCTGATGCATGCATTTTCATCCGATGCACATGTAAGGCTGGTCGTAACTTACAGCGAACAGAGAATGGAACAGCTATACGAGGACTTCCGTTTCTATGATAAAGCGGTGTATATGTATCCGTCGAAGGATATTTTATTTTACAGCTCAGATATCCATGGAAATTCTATCACCAGACGGCGGATGGATATTTTCAGACGACTGATCGAGGGAGAAGCCTGTACGATCATTCTGACGGTAGATGCGTTATTTGATAGGATGCCGGATCTGTCCTATATTAAGAAAAATGTGGTGACGATCCGTGAGGCAGAAGAACTGGACGTCGAGGCGCTTAAGAAGCGTCTGGTGGAACTGGGGTATGAAAAGGCAGACAGTGTAGATGGTGTCGGACAGTTTGCTGTGCGTGGTGGTATCATTGATATTTTTCCTCTGACAGAGGAATGTCCATATCGTATCGATATGTGGGATACGGAGGTCGATACCATCCGAAGCTTTGATGTGGAAAGCCAGCGGTCGATCGAACAGGTGCAGGAGATCCAGATCTATCCGGCAAGTGAGATGGTGTTGTCTGATCGCAGGACGGCGCAGGGTATCCGTAAGCTGGAGCAGGAGTTCAAGCCATATTATGAGAAGCTGCGGAAAGAATTCAAGACAGAGGAAGCTGCCCGTCTGAAGAAGCAGATCGGGGAGATCAAAGAGCAGTTGACTGAGTTCCATGGAATGGCAGGAGTCGACAGCTATGTAGAGTATTTCTACAGTAAGACTGTATCACTTTTAGACTGTTTCCATACAAAGAATACAGTTATTTTATTGGATGAGACTTCACGGATATCAGATTATGCGGATAACTATATGGCGACCTTCCTTGAGAGCATGGAGAGCCGTCTGGAGGGTGGCTATATCCTTCCGGGTATGATGAATATTTTATTTACTTATCCGGCAATCGTGCAGAAGATGCAGGCATTTCAGACGCTCGCATTTTCTATTCTGTATCATGAAGATCGGTATTTTACGATCCGGCATGATGTAACATATGACAGCCGTGTAGTTAATTCTTACAGGAATAATTTTGAAGCGTTGATTGTGGATATCGGAAAATGGCGAGAGAAGAATTACCGTATCATATTTATCTCGCCATCGACGACCAGAGCCAAACGGATGGTTGAGAATCTGACCAGCCATGATGTGGCATGCTTCTATTCAGAGGATACCGACCGTGTTCTTTCTGAGAAAGAGGTAATGGTTACGACAGGAAGACTTCGGGCAGGATTTGAGTTCCCGGAGCTGAAGCTGGTTGTGATAAATGAAGGCGACGTCTTTACTGCACGGAGCAGTATGAAGAAAAAGAAGAACCAGAAGCCTCGGTATTCCGGTGAAGTGATCAAGGATTTCTCTGATATCAGCGTGGGTGACTGTGTGATTCATGAACGCTATGGTGTTGGTATCTATGGCGGTATCGAGAAGGTCGAAGTGGACGGTGTCTTAAAGGATTATGTAACGATCAATTATGCAGCGGGCGGAAAGCTCTATGTGCTGGCCTCTGAGGTAGACTGTATCCAGAAATACAGTGATAAAGAGGGCAGACGGCCGAAGATCAACAAGCTCGGCAGCAAGGACTGGGAGAAGACCAGAAGCCGGGTAAAAGGTCATGTTGCAACGATCGCAAAGGAACTGGTGAACCTGTATGCGAAACGACAGGCATCACAGGGCTTTTGCTATTCGAAGGATACGATCTGGCAGCAGGAATTTGAGGAAATGTTCCCGTACGAGGAAACGGATGACCAGAAGAAAGCAATCGCAGAGACAAAGGCAGACATGGAGAGCAGCAAGATTATGGACCGTCTGATCTGTGGTGATGTGGGCTTTGGTAAGACCGAGGTTGCGATCCGTGCGGCATTTAAGGCAGTATACGATGGCAGACAGGTTGCTTATCTTGTGCCGACTACGATCCTTGCACAGCAGCATTATAATACATTTAAAGAACGTATGAAGGAATTTCCGGTCGAGATCCGGCTGTTGTGCCGTTTCTGTACACCGAAGGAGGTTCGGGAGACGATTGCTGATCTGAAAGCCGGCAAGGTGGATATCGTGATCGGAACACATCGGTTGTTGTCCAAGGATGTGGCATTTAAGCAGCTCGGTCTGCTGATCATAGATGAAGAACAGCGGTTTGGCGTCACACATAAGGAAAAGATCAAGCAGATGAAGACAAATGTAGATGTTCTGACCTTGACAGCGACTCCTATTCCTCGTACACTTCATATGAGCCTGATCGGTATCCGGGATATGAGTGTTCTGGAAGAAGCGCCGGTTGACAGACGGGCGATCCAGACCTATGTCATGGAGCTTGATCCCGAACTTGTCAAAGAAGCGATCAAGCGTGAGCTGGCGCGGGATGGTCAGGTATATTATGTATATAACCGGGTAAATAATATAGAGATGATCACATCGGAGATCGCATCCCTTGTACCGGATGCAGTCGTTGAGTATGCGCATGGCCAGATGCATGAACGACAACTAGAGGACATCATGTACCGGTTTATCAATCATGAGATTGATGTGTTGGTTACTACGACGATCATCGAGACAGGCTTGGATATTCCGAATGCAAATACCATGATCATTCATGATGCGGATACATTTGGCTTATCCCAGTTGTATCAGCTCCGCGGCCGTGTCGGCCGTTCAGATCGGAATGCATATGCATTTCTGATGTACCGTCGGGATAAACTTATTAAGGAAACTGCGGAAAAGAGACTGAAAGCGATCCGGGAATTTACCGATCTTGGTTCCGGAATCAAGGTGTCCATGAAGGATCTGGAGATCCGCGGCGCGGGAAATATCTTAGGCGAGGATCAGTCCGGTCATATGGAAGCAGTTGGTTATGATCTGTACTGTAAGATGTTAAATGATGCGATCCGTCAGGAGATGGGTGAGAAGGTTGAAGAACGGTTTGAGACAACCGTACAGCTTCCGGTGGATGCTTATATACCGGCTGAATATGTCAAGAATGAATTTATTAAGCTGGATCTGTATAAGAGGATATCTCATATCGCATCGGATGATGATTACGACGATATCATTGACGAATTAAACGACAGATTTGGAGAGATGCCGACAGAGGTTCTGAACCTGCTTGATGTATCTTTATTAAAGGCAAAGGCAAATCGTGCCTATATAACCAGCATTATGCTGGCGGGTGCAGAGCTGCGGTTTTCGATGTTTAAACAGGCGAAGATCGACACAGCAAAGATTGATTCGTTATTAGATAAATATAGAGGAAGCATGAAATTTGTGATCGGCAACAGTCCATCTTTTGTGCTTAAGATGAAGACGATCACAGAGAAAGAAATCTGGAAGCAGGCGAGAGCAGTTGTAGCTGATATTGCGGAGCTTGCAGAAGAATAAAGGATGATCAGCATACCGAAATCTGTAATGTATGCAGGATGATGCAGATGCCGGAATCGGTGAGCTGGAAGAACAGGAGGTTTGGTGGATGAAACGTAGAATTCTAAAGGCTATTTCTTTGATCTGTACATGTGTGATGTTACTTACACTTGCAGCGTGCGGAGAAGAAAGTCAGGATAATACAGGAAAATATATTGTATTCAAATTCGGAAATGACAACATTTATCTGGACGAGGTGTATATCTATGCACAGACAACCATTGATGAGTACGAAAAGGAATACGGCAACGATATATGGGGAAAAACGATCGAGACGGATGGTGGCATTGAGATGAACGTCGAGGAAATGGCAAGACGTGAAGTGATCTCCAATATTGTCCAGACCAAGGCGCTGATCGCACAGGCGGATGAATATAAGATCAGTCTGACGGCGGAAGAACAGGCACAGGCAGAACAGGAAGCGGAAGATTTCTATAACAGTCTGACCGATGAGCAGTTGAAAGAAACCGGCATGGAGGCAGATACACCATCCCGTGTTCTTCAGGAGAATGCACTCGCAAAGAAGATCTACGATCATGTCATGAGCGATTCCTCTGCTGAGGTGTCCGATGAGCAGGCAAGAATGACGACATTTTACGATATGTTCTTTGAGTGTTATTATGAGGATGATTTTGGGAATATCGTAGTATACAGTAAGGATAAGATTGCAGAACAGAAACAAAAAGCGGACGAGGCTTATACTTCGATCAAACAGCAGTTATCGGACAATCCGAACCTGAATATCACTTTCCTTGGTCACACAAATAACCTGCAATATGCAGGAAGCCATACCATGAGCAAGGATCAGATTCTGGAAAGCTATGGGCAGGAGGTTCTGGATACCTTATATGATATGCAGGATGGAGATATCTCACAGGTTATCGAGACTGAGAATGGCTATCATATCTTCCAGATGACATATCTGACGGATGAGAAGGCAACCGCTACGAATAAAGCGGAGCTGACAAAAGAAGCGAATGATGCCTATTTTAATAACCTTTTAACGAACTGGGTATCAAAGATTGACAAAGATTACACTTATTCCAAGAGCGTAAATACTGACGTGTATAGTATGATCACGTTTAATTAATGGGATAGAATAAAAATGTCCATGGTACATTTCGTGCCATGGACATTTTTCGCCTGTTTATTTTCTTCCGGTTGAGCCAAAGCCCCCTTCACCGCGTGCGGTATCGGATAATTCATCTACAGTATGGAAACAACCGGTAATGTATGGGGTGATAACAAGCTGAGCGATGCGTTCACCACTTTCGATTGTCTGATCAACATTAGAGTGATTGTGGAGCGCTACCATAATCTCTCCGCGGTAATCAGCATCGATAACGCCTACTTTGTTGGCAGGAGCAAGACCCCGTTTACAGGCAAGACCGCTTCTTGCATAGACTAGTCCGGCATAGCCGGCCGGAATCTCGATAGCCAGTCCGGTGTGGATGAACTGGGTTTCTCCGGCAGCAATCGTTACCGGCTCCTCCATGCAGGCATACAGATCTGCGCCGGCAGCAAATTCAGAACCATAAGAAGGAATTGTCGCATTTTTATTCAGTTTCTTAATGTTAATATCAAATGTGGTCATTAGAAGTACCTTCCTTTCTCGTCCCATAAGACTGCTTTTTTGGCAACTAATGATTTTGGAACATCCAATATTCTCTGATTTGTAGAACCTCTGAATCGCAGATCCAGAACTTTCTTTTCTTCAACAAATTCTCCATCGACTAAAACATCCAGATAGGACAGGAATTTGTGGGTGAAATCCCACTGAAAATACATCTTGGCCAGAACGTCTTTTTCAAAATCATAGCCGGTATAGCACCAGATCGTTTTATCCGGATAAGCTGCCTTGAACTGTTCCAGAAGTGGAAGCAGTCCCTGCTGATTGACGAATTCCAATGGTTCGCCGCCAAGCAGGGTAAGCCCTACAATATGATCCGGCTTACAGAGTTCAATGATCGTATCAATTTCTTTTTGAGTAAAAGGCTTACCTGCGTTGAAATCCCAGGTATCCTGATTAAAACAACCCTTACAGTGGTGTGTGCAGCCGGATACGAACAGAGAGGTTCGGACTCCGGTTCCGTTTGCGATATCACACCGTTTGATATCCATATAATTCATAATTGTTATTTCTCCCATACAAAAAGTATGGCCCGCATTGCCCTCTACGACATGCAGACCATACAAATTGAAATTATTAATGCACTTAGTTAAAAATCGGATGTAAACTGTTCATACAAGTAAATACTTTATGCATAGCTTTAATATAAACCAATTTTTTCAATATAGCAAGTGTTTTTATAAAAATTCCGGTATATTCTGATCGTATGTGGTATATATTATTCTGTTTGTGGTACGGATGAACCACATGCATCAGACCTGAATCCTACAGGTGTAATACTCTGGAAGCCATTTCTTTGGTCTTGCCTACGTTCCAGAAGTTTTCACCGAGATAACCACAGGTTCTTCTTGTAACGTTCATCTTTGCGTGGTCTTTGTTGCCACACTGAGGACATTCCCATTCGCCATCTGCATTGATGATGATCTCACCGTCATATCCACATACATGACAGTAGTCTGATTTTGTATTGAACTCAGCGTACTGGATATTCTCATAAATGTAGCGGACCACTTCTGCGAGAGCATCCAGATTGTTACGCATATTTGGTATCTCGACATAGGAGATCGCACCACCGGATGAGATCGTCTGGAACTGACTCTCAAATCTGAACTTGCTGAATGCATCGATCTTCTCACGGACATCAACATGGTAGGAGTTTGTGTAGTAGCCCTTATCAGTAACATCCTTGATCGTACCGAAACGTTCTTTATCAATGCGTGCAAATCTATAACATAAGCTTTCGGCTGGTGTTCCATATAAGCCGAAGCCAAGTCCGGTATCAGCCTTCCATTTATCACAGGCTGCACGCATTCTGTTCATAACCTTTAATGCAAATTCTTCACCAACCGGATCTGTATGGCTGACACCCTTCATCAGGATAGAAGTTTCATACAATCCGATGTATCCAAGCGACAGAGTAGAGTAGCCGTTGTGAAGCAATGGATCGATAACCTCACCCTTCTTTAATCGTGCGATCGCGCCATACTGCCAGTGAATTGGGCTGACATCTGAAGTTACGCCTTCCAGTGCTCTGTGACGGCACATCAGCGCATCGTAACATAACTGAAGCCGTTCATCTAGGAGTGACCAGAATTTATCTTCATCACCCTTTGCCAGAATACCGATCTGAGGAAGATTCAGGCTGACAACACCCTGGTTGAAACGACCTTCCCACTTATAGTTGCCATTTTCATCCTTCCAAGGAGAGAGGAAAGAACGGCATCCCATACAGGAGAAGACATTACCTTCATAGTTCTCACGCATCTTCTTAGCGGAGATGTAATCCGGATACATTCTCTTTGCGGAGCACTTGATCGCAAGACGGGTGATGTAATCATATTTGCCGCCCTTTAAGCAGTTGTGCTCATCCAGAACGTAGATCAGCTTTGGAAATGCAGGTGTTACATAGACACCAACTTCGTTTTTAATACCCTCTAAACGCTGACGGAGGATTTCTTCTACGATCATGGCATTCTCTTCAATGTATTCATCATTTGGATCGAGATTCAGGAATAAGGTAACAAATGGAGACTGACCATTTGTAGTCATCAGAGTGTTGATCTGGTACTGGATTGTCTGAACACCGGAACGAAGCTCATCGTTCAGTCTTTCTTTTACCAGCTCCTCTAATGTATCAGCATCTAATCTCTCGCCAAATTCTTCCTGATATAACGCTTTGTATTTATTGTAACTCTTACGCAGATATTTTCCAAGGTGACGGATATCAACGGACTGACCACCATACTGGCTGGAGGCAACGGCAGCAATGATCTGTGTAACGATCGTACACGCAACCTGAAAACTCTTAGGGCTTTCGATCAGTTTGCCGTTCATGACGGTACCATTGTCAAGCATATCTCCGATGTTGATCAGACAACAGTTGAAGATCGGCTGTAAGAAATAATCAGCATCGTGGAAATGGATCGCACCTTCTTCATGTGCTTTTGAAATCTTTTCAGGCAGCAGAAGTCGTTTGGTGAGATCCTTTGAAACCTCACCGGCGATCAGATCTCGCTGAGTGGAAGCAACAGTTGCGTTTTTATTTGAATTCTCTTCCATAACATCTTTGTTTCTGTTCTGGATCAAGCTGAGAATGGAATCGTCAGTTGTATTTGCTTTACGGATCAGTTCACGGCTGTATCTATATATAATGTAAGTTTTGGCAAGGACGAATTTCCCTTCTGCCATAATCTTCTGCTCGATGATATCCTGGATGTCCTCGACCAGCATCCTTTTTCTGTTTTTTGCTTCGATACCGTCTATGATCTCTTCTATTTTTTCTTCAGAAATTTTTTCGCAGTCTTCGACTTCGGCATTTGCCTTCTGGATGGCAACGATAATCTTGCTGCGATCATAGGATACGGCTCGACCGTCTCTTTTGATTACCTGCATTTTTACATTCTCCTTCAAAATTGATTATCTAGATATTGAGTGCAATGTTTTCTCAAACCCCAACATATTGCGTCGCGTGTGAAAAAAAGACAAAAAAATGAACGATTTAAAATCTGTGAGACTAAAAAATCGTTTGGAATATTTTGTAACTCTATGTCCCCGACAGTTACACATTATAGCATCACCATTTTGGTTTGTCTATATCAATCAGTACAAAATATTGAGAAAAAATCAAAGAAATAATACTAGATATTGTGTTGCATGGGAAAATGTGATTTACTGTTCGAGTGGCGATTGACATTATGTGAAATTGTCGGAAATTGTATCTGAAAGTATGGATACTGTCGAAGTATTGCAAACAATCAGGCATTTAACAATAACGTTGCATAGTTTGTGACATTTCTATGAATTACTTAAAATAGCTTTATTTTTAATGGAAAATGTGATATAAAGCTATGATAGGTGATACCTAATTTTATAATAATATAGAGGTAAGTACAATGAGGAAATTGAAAAAGGGACTTGCGGTTGCTCTTGCAATGGCAATGACATTATCTATGGCTGTGGGATGCGGCGATAAAAAGAATACAACCGGTAAGCTTGACAATGCAACGCAAACGGATGCGACTTCATCAGACAGCAGCACAGAGGCAGCAGAAGATTTGACGATCGATGAGTATATCGAGAAATATGCAGATGGCGTTACGCTCGGAGAGTACAAAGGAATTGAATATGAATATGCACCGGAAGCGGTAACTGCAGATGATATTCAGAGCAAGGTAGATTCTTTTATTTCATCCTGCACTACTTATAATGAAGATAAGACAAGTGCAGCAAAGATGGGTGATATTGTAAATATCGACTTTGTCGGAACTGTAGATGGTAAGGAATTTGAAGGTGGTAATTCTGATGGAAATGGTTATGATCTGACATTGGGAAGCAAATCTTTTATTGATGATTTTGAAGATCAGATCGTAGGTCATAAAGCCGGAGATACATTTGATGTAAATGTAACATTCCCGGAGGATTACAGTACAACAAACACAGAACTGAATGGAAAGGATGCAGTATTTAAGACGACTGTAAACTACATTAAGATTCCGGTTGAACCAGAGTACAACGATGAACTTGTGGCCAATAATACTTCCTATAAAACAGTAGATGAATATGAAGCATCAATCAAAGCAGAACTGGAAGCAAGCAATGAGACTGCAGCACTTACTTCTGCACAGAATGTGGTTATGACAAGTGTTATTAATAAAGCACAGATCGAGAATGTACCGGAAGATGAGGTTGAAAGCCTTGCAAGCGAAATTATTGACAACCTGAAAGCTCAGGCAAGCTCCTATAATTTCGATTATGCAACATTTATCAATTACTACTATGGATACAGTGATGAGGAATCATTTGCAGAATATGTAAAGCAGATCTGTGAAGAGTCCGTAAAGGAAAAGAAGGCTGTCTGTGCGATTGCAAAAGCAGAGAATATTACGATCGATGCAGATGAAGAAACAGCATATATTAAGAAGCTGGCAGACAACAATTCTACAACAGAGGATCAGATCAGAGAGCAGTATTCTTCTGAAGATCTGATGTATTATACACTGGCAGATAAGGTTATGACTTTCCTGCTTGATAATGGCAAGAAGGTAGAGAGTGCAAAAGCTGCAACAGAAGCAACAACGGCTTCTGAAGAAACCACAGAAGTAACAACAGAGGCAAACTAAAGCGGATGTTGAAACAGGATCCTTAAAATGAGGATGATAAAATAATAAGATGAAGCTTTGAGGAGAAAGATTATATTATGAAAATGAAGAAGGTAATGACCCTTTGTCTGGCAACTGTTGTCGGCATGGGAGTGCTTAGCGGATGTGGAAGCACAAAGAGTGAATTCAAGCAGTATGCAAAATGTGCAGAGGTAAGTGATTATGATGGCGTTGAATATGTTCCGGCATCCAGAGAGGTAACACAGGATAAGATCGATGAGAAGATTGATTCATTCTGTACAGATAATAATATAGAGACAAAGGATTATGACAGTGCCATTAAAGATGGTGATGATGTCAACATCAATTATGTAGAAACGATCAATGGTCAGGAAAAGAATAAGAATGATGATGAAGCCGGAACCAGCGTTGTTATAGGCAAGGATGCATTAGCACCGGGACTTGATGATCAGATGATCGGATTAAAGCCTGGTACAGAGAAGAAGATCACAATCACATATCCGGATGATTATTCTGATACAACAGTAGCAGGAATGGAAGCTGTATTTGATGTAACGGTCAATTATATCAAGATAACGACGACACCGGAATATACAGATGACCTTGTGAAGTCGGCTACGGATGGTAAATATACAACGACGGAGGATTATACCAAGTATCTGACAGATGAGCTTCAGAAGGATGCAGACAAAACTGCAGACAGTACAGATCGTGCAAATGTATTAAAGGCAATCAAAGAGAAAACAACATTTAATCAGTATCCGGAAGGCGAAATTGATTCCTATGTCAAGAGTGTTATGGATAATATCGAGTCCAGTGCTTCTCAGTATGGAATCGGCGTACCAACATTCTTACAGTATTTCTATGGATATACAGATGAATCTGCATTTGTATCCTATCTTCAGAGCACAGTTGAATCTGTAATGCAGGAGAAGATCGTTGTCAGCTCGATCGCGTTAGAAAAAAATCTGGTCGCAAATGATAAAGAGACTGATGCATATAAGCAGAAGCTGATGGATGATAATGAAGTAGACGAGGATACGATCAACTCCAAATATTCAGCGAGCGATCTGAAATTCTATGCAACAGAGGAAAAGGTTCTTGATTATCTGATGGGTACAGCTGTTCAGGTAGATTCAACAGAAGCAAGTTCAGAAGATGCATCGGAAGATGGTTCCACTGAAGCAGAGAGCACAGAGTCAACAACAGAGGCAGCTTCAGAGGCAGAATAAAAAAATTGACGTTTTTACAAAATTTGTTTTGACAAGAAGCAGATGACGTGCTATATTAAACGAGTGCGTGAGATAAAGCACGTTTTCATGCAGTTGTGGCGGAATTGGCATACGCGCATGATTCAGGTTCATGTCCACTTACGTGGGTGTGGGTTCAAGTCCCATCAACTGCATTGATATTAAGGAAAAGAAGTCTTAGTTTTAAGGCTTCTTTTTTCTATATACAGGTTTGACATTACAGGGAAACTGGAATATAATGTAGGATACTTGTGAGAACTTAACGGAAAACACAGATATTGTTTAGGAGGTAGTCGGCGATGGCTGAAAAGAAACAGGTAGTTACCTATACAGGACTTAAAAAAATTGAAGAAGAACTTCAGGATCTGAAGGTAAATAAACGTAGAGAGATTGCTGCAAAGATCAAGGAAGCAAGAGAGCAGGGAGACTTATCTGAGAATGCTGAGTATGATGCAGCAAAGGACGAGCAGCGTGATATCGAGGCAAGAATCGAGCAGTTAGAGGCTATCCTGAAAAATGTAGAAGTCGTTGACGAGGACGAGGTTGATACAGAGGTTGTCGGTATTGGTCGTACCGTAACAGTATATGATTATGAATTTGACGAGGAAGTTGTGTTCCATATCGTTGGTTCAACAGAAGCAGATATCATGAAGAATAAGATCTCTGATGAATCACCGGTTGGTATGGCACTAAAGGGTGCACGCGTTGGTGAAGAAGTAACGGTAGAAGCACCGGACGGAGAATTCAAATACAGAATATTAGATATCAAGAGAGCAATCTAATAAACAGAATGATCAATATAGTAGAAAGAGATTAAACAAAGATGGCAGAGAATAAGCAGAACAATCAGGCTAAGTCACAGGATGTAAATAAGCTGTTACAGGTTCGTCGCGAGAAACTGGCAGATTTACAGGCGGCAGGCAAAGATCCATTTGAGATTACAAAGTATGATGTGACTTATCACAGTACAGATGTAAAAGAAGCATATACAGCACATGAAGCAGAGCTTCTTGCAGGCAGACAGGAGCCGGATGTAGAGGGACTGGATGATGCACAGAAGAAGGAAGTGCTGAACAACGATTATAACGAGAAAAGAGAGATCATGGATGCATCACCGATCCATGTTAGCATTGCAGGACGTATGATGTTCAAGCGCGTTATGGGTAAGGCGTCCTTCTGTAATATTCAGGATCTGAAGGGTAACATTCAGGTATATGTTGCAAGAGATCAGATCGGTGAAGAAGCTTATGCAGATTTCAAGAAATCCGATATTGGGGATATCTATGGTGTAAAGGGATGGGCATTCCGTACAAAGACAGGAGAGCTTTCTATCCATGCAGAAGAAATGACACTTTTAAGCAAGTCATTACAGATCCTTCCGGAGAAGTTCCATGGCTTAACAGATACAGATGTCAGATATCGTCAGAGATATGTAGACCTTATCATGAATCAGGAGAGCAAGGCAGTATTTATCAAGCGTTCACAGATTTTAAAAGAGATCCGTAACTTCCTTGCAGGTCGTGATTTCATGGAGGTTGAGACTCCTATGCTTGTTGCAAATGCAGGTGGTGCGGCAGCAAGACCATTTGAGACACATTACAATGCATTAAATGAGGATGTAAAACTTCGTATCTCTCTGGAATTATATCTGAAGCGTCTGATCGTAGGCGGACTGGAAAGAGTTTACGAGATTGGACGAGTATTCCGTAACGAGGGTGTTGATACAAGACACAATCCGGAATTTACGCTGATGGAATTATATCAGGCATACACAGACTATGAAGGTATGATGGAACTGACAGAGTCCATGTTCCGTTATCTTGCTGAGAAGGTTTGTGGAGGCACAAAGATTTCCTATAATGGAATCGAGATTGATTTTGGTAAGCCGTTTGAGCGTCTGACCATGAATGATGCGATCAAGAAATATACCGGAATCGACTTCGATCAGGTAGAAGATGATGCAGCAGCTAAGAAACTGGCTGATGAACACAATATTGCATATGAAGAACGTCATAAGAAGGGTGATATCATTAACCTGTTCTTTGAGGAGTTTTGTGAAGAAAAGCTGATCCAGCCTACATTTATCATGGATCATCCGATCGAGATCTCACCACTGACCAAGAAGAAACCTTCTGATCCAAGCAAGGTTGAGCGTTTCGAGCTGTTTATAAACACATGGGAGATGTGTAATGCATACTCCGAGCTGAACGATCCGATCGATCAGCGTGAGCGTTTTGCAGCACAGGATGCAAATGCAGCAGCCGGTGATGATGAAGCAGAGCATACAGACGAGGATTTCTTAAATGCACTGGAGATCGGTATGCCTCCTACAGGTGGTATCGGTTATGGTATCGACCGTCTGGTTATGCTGTTGACTGATTCACAGGCAATCCGTGATGTGCTCCTCTTCCCGACGATGAAGAGCTTAAACTAAAAAATCCAGTGTTTATGCGGGTTTGAGACATGTCGAGTAGTCAGTTGACCACTTTTTTGACCACTTTTTGAAGTAGTCATAAGTAAGAGTGTACAAGGATATACAAAATAGCTGAAAAGACAATCAAATAAAAGAACTACTTAGAGGACATTTTCTAAAGAAATTTAGAAGATGTCCTCTTTTTGCGTTATGGAGAAAGAAAAGAAGGTGGTTATATGGCATATAATTTGGAAAAAACAGTTAGGGCGTATATTCATGGCTCTAATATATCTAAAAGATATATTAGAGTAGAAGAGGCAACAGGGTGGCTTTCGGAAGTATATACGAATATTTATACGAAAGATGATAAGGATATCGGAGAAAATTCGTATACAGATATTGAATATACGAAAATGCTGGCGATTGCAGCAGGAGCACTCTATAGAATGCAAAGAATTGAATTGATACATAAGGAAAGGTTGGATGATTTTATGAAACACCTTTACAAAGTGCCTGGAACAAACAAGCAGGTGGTAAAGAAGTTTGTCAGAATAGGTGAGGGATCGATTATATATAGTATTGGTCATCATAGATTCATAGAAATGGCAAGAGCAGCAGGAGCTACATATAAGATAAATGAAGGAACTGGTGGAACAGTACTCATTAACTTAGAGGTATTTGATGAATATATGGAACAGTTCAGGCAGAGTGCAGTACCCATGAAACACCCTTTATTTGTTGAAAAGAAGGAAGGTGAGTAGATGGGATATTCATATAAGACATATTCAGAGACAAAAGATGTGATGAAAAAATACGTGAATGCTACAGAGGGTGCAATTATCTATAGTATGAGTAAGACGCATCTTATGACATTGGTAAATGAAGCAGGCGCATTATATAAGGTTGGTAATTCAGCTCTTATTAACACAGAGATATTTGAGGAGTTTTTAGAAAAATATCGTGAGCCAGCAAGACTTTTACCAAAGCATGTATGGGAAAAAATAGATGCAGAAATAAAAAAACCAGAATAGTGTCTGAAATCAAAAAAATGCACCAGGATTGTCACTGTTGAAAATCAGGATTTGGGATTAAAATGACAACATCCTAAGGGAAACCTTGGGTGTACAACAGAATAGTTCAGTTACAGGCTTGAGTGAAATTACGGGGCATTCACCCTGAGGATAGCGGTCACAGCTTTCATATTAGTAGTTTGATGGATCGAGAGATGAAGAACGAGGAGTTGGACTTAAATCTGGTAAAGGGACAAATAAGGATGTTGCGTAAGGATAATAACCCATGGAGGGCGAGAGAGTCGTCCTTATCTTCACAAGGCAAACAGAAGAGATAGTCTTTCATCACAAAGGAAGGCGTCGTGAACACAGTATGTGGCTCGTCTGTAACTCCCGAAGGTGATTACACCTTTATGTGTACGGGGCGATATAGGGGTCTAGAAGACTGGCGTACACCTACATAGCACCAGCTATGTAATAAGAAGGAGGTCACGAAATGGTATGGACAGTGTTAATCGTAATAGTTGTTATTGGCATAATTGATTATAGCCTTTTGGTAATGTCAGATGATGATGACATATTTGCTGAAGACGAAGACTTGGATGCTCCTTGGGAGGAGGAGTCGGATGTCGAAGAAGAGCAGAGATAATCAATTTACAGAGGCACAACTTGTGAAAGAACTGAAAAGCTGCATGAGATGTAAATATTTCTGGGGCAATAATAACAGATGTGCAAATGGTGCATGTCAAAAGAAAAGTGGCAAAGAAATCAAAAAAGATAATCTGCCAGACAAGTGTAAGGGATGTCCTTACTACAGAGGAAATGGTTACTGTTTCCCATGTATGAAAGATTTGATGAACAACTAGATTTACGGAAGGAAGTGTAAGACATGGATACAAAAATTGAAGTCATTGGAATCGACCATGGTTGGTCACAGATTAAAACAAGTAATCATTGCTTTAACACTTCTCTTAAAGAACTTGCCAATGCTCCAGCATTTTATGATAACGTGCTTGAGTTCGATGGAAAGTATTTCGCAGTAGGAGAAGAAAGATTAGAAGTTTTGGATTCAAAGGTTGAGAATGAGAACTTTTACTTATTGACAATGATTGCAATGGCTAAGGAATTAAACAGTAGAGGAAAGACGGAAGCAGATGTGGTACTTGCAGTTGGACTTCCACTTACAAGATTCTCAGCCGAAAGAAAAGCATTTATTGATTACCTGTCAAAGCGTGAAAGAATAGTTTTCTCGTTTGAACAGAAGCTTTACAAGATTCACATTATGAGTGTTTCGGTTTATCCACAGTGCTATGCGGCGGTGGCAAATATGATTCCATCATTTGGAAAGAAAGTGCTTGTCATTGATGTAGGTTCATGGACCGTCGACAGTATGCTGATTGTTAATAAGAAACCAGATAACAGCAAGTGTGATACTCAGAATGAAGGACTTATTAAATGCATGAGAGCAATCAATAGAGTTGCGGTTCAGCTTAAGAACAGAAAGATTGATGAATCAGACATTCAGGAATATATGACGACTGGTAAAACAAATCTGCCTAAAGAGTTCAAAGAGATTATGGACCAGCAGATACACGAATTTGTTGATAGAGTTTACAGATATCAGACAGAGTGTGGTTTCAATCTTGATATGATGCCTGTCTACTTTGTAGGTGGCGGTGCAATTGTAATGAGAAACTTTGGTAAGTATCAGCAGAACAATATCCACTATGTGTTAGATGTTAAGGCAAATGCAAAGGGTTTTGAAACAATGGCAAGGATAGCTCTTAGAAGTGGGAGGTAGGTTGGATGGCAAATAGAAATGATGGTAAGCAGTACACCTTTAGAATTAACTTTAATAATCCTGATCACTTAAAAGTCTATCGAACATTGGAAGATTTGAATTTGAAGATTCATAAATCTGTTTCCAGCTTTGTTATTAAAGCAATTCTGTTTTATATCAAAGCTAATTCAGAAGAGGAAATTACAAATTCTGGTATGGAGGATAAAGCTAATAGAGAAGGTTATGTCACAAGACATGAATTAGCAGAAGCTGAAAATCGTATAAGAATAGATGTAATTAAAGAGGTTGCACAGATGTTAAGTAATTCAGCGATGAAAAATCAGTCAGAAATGTCACCAGATATGATAAAGCAGATAGTTACTCTTGTTAAAGACCATAGTGAAGCAGACAAGCCGTCGGATACAGGAACAACAGATGCAGCATTAGAAGAAATGTCACTGTTATTTGCAAGTGGAAATTTCGGAGAGGAGTAAGCTATGAGAGTATTAAGTGGAATCGGAAATGTGTTACTTACAATTATAAAATGGATACTTAAGGTTGTATTGCTTGTACTTAGAGCAGTGCTGGAGGTAGCAAAGGTATTTCTGCTTCTGCTTAACCTTGTATTCAGAATATTTATGGCATTCGTTGGTGCAGGAACACCCTAAGGAAGGAGGTGGCAGCTATGAAGTTTAAGTATTCCAATTATCTTAAGAATCGTCGCTTCATTAAGTACTTCAATAGTATGAAGCAGCTTACACAGACAAAGTAAGGAGGTAGACCAGTGTTAAGGATACGGGACAGTCCTAAATAAAATGTCCCGTGATAATAAATACATGTTCACATAGTAAGAGTGGACAGGCAGTCACGGAGACATTTAAGCCTATCCCTCTTACGGAAAGGGATTAGGTGATTTTTATGAAGAAATTAGTAATTTTCTTTTTATCCGTAGTAATGATGATGTCTGTAGCAGGATGTAATCAGGAAGTAAATCATTTAGTAACTGAAGATACCAGTACTACAACAGATGTAGTAAAGGATAGTGAAGAGAGTTCGCAGGATGTAACAGAAGTAGTTGATACGAAAGAGACATCCGAAGATGATAGAAGTAGGGAGGAGGTAACTACAGAGGCAAAGGTTGAAAAGAAGGAATCTACTACAGAGGCTACAACAGAAGCTAAAACTGAGCAGACAACTGAAAGGTCAACTGAGGAAAAGAGTACGGAGCAGCCTACAACGGAAGCACCAAAGACACCAGAGGAGCCAAAACCTGATGAACCAAAGCCAACGGAACCAGAAAAGCCAAAACCAGAGGAACCTAAAACTCCAGAGGTTGTAGCATATGATCCTGGAACAGTGGTTAGTAAAGCGATTGCAAAGTGTAAAGCAGGTGGAATGATTACCACAACAGATAATCTAAATAACCTGCTTGAAGAGGGAAAGATAACTCAGGAAGAATATAATGAGTATTATCCATATGATGGTCTTGGATATTACAGTGTATTTGTTGAGACAGACCTTAATCAAGCATCTACCACATCAGGTAGAAAGCTTGGAAGTGTAGATGGAATTGCAGATTATATAGCAGGTATGATGCTTCTTGAGTCAGATCCAATCTTTAATATCTCTTATGCTGGGACTTACAGCAAAAATGGAACATCCTATTATGAGTTCCGTTGCTACAGATAGAAACAAGTAAATAATGTATATGAATTAGCCAAGTTGAACTTGAATGTTCACTTGGCTTTTTTCATGCCCAAATTTAAAAGGAGGAATTTTATGAAACAGAAGTTTAAGCGTTTTATGGCAGGATTTCTTGCGCTGATGACTGTTTTCACATCTCTTTTTTCAAATAGTTCTACAGCTTTTGCGGCAAGTGAAAGTGCAAATATTGCATTTTGGTACGCATCGGTTAAGAACACTGGAGAGGTAAGTGAACTTAAGCCAGGATATAATCACGCAAAAATACTGTATTCAATCATTGATGGTAATGCAGCTTACTGTATGAATTTCGGACTAGCAGCTGATGGTGGGCAGTTAATGAATAGCTATGACAATCCAAGCACAGATTTAAGTGATGCTCAGGAGAAACTTCTTAGCTATTGTCTGTACTATGGTTTCAATAGTACTTCTGCAACTGCACCAAGTAATGATGATTGTGATGAGTATATTGCAACACAGGCAATGGTCTGGATCATCGTAGCAAATATTTATGGAACAGATAGCGCAGACTCTGCGGCTAAGAAGCTTTGTGATTCGGCTCCAAATGCAGAGGCATCATATGAGCATTATAAGTCACTTAAGAGTAAGATTAATTTATCTTATTATGCGACAAGACCTAGCTTTACAAGTAAAACCCAGAGTGGTGCTGAAACATACACACTTAAGTGGAATGAAGCTAATCAGAGATATGAAAAGACATTCACAGATAGTAACGGTGTTCTTGGTAACTATGATATTTCTCTTTCAGGATATACAGTAACTACAGATGGAAACAAGCTTACTGTATCAACAAAGGATGTTAAGACCTCTGCTACAACAGCAACAATGACATCAAATGTTGGTGCAGTGGAAACAACTTCAAGCTGTGTATTCTGGCTTACAGGCAAGAGTGGATATCAGGAATTTATTTCTGAGAAGCCATCTGCTGATCCAGTATATGCTTATATGAAGGTTAAGACAGAGGATATCGGTTATGGAGAAATCTATAAGACTGATAAGTCAACAGGTACTCATCTTAAAGGTGCAGTATATGGCATCTATTCAGATAGTAACTGTAAAACACTTGTTGAGAAGATGACAACTGATAAGAATGGTTATGCAAAGTCGGGAGCACTAACACCTGGTACTTATTATGTGCAGGAAATCACAGCTCCTGAAGGTTATGTGAGAAGTGATAAGATTCATACACTTACTATTAAGGCTGGTCAGACCAAAGGTATTGACCTTACAGATGTTGAGCAGTTAGGAAAGCTTACAATCTACAAGGAAGGCGAAGTATTAGTTGGCTGGAATGGAAGTAACTTTACTTATGAGAAAAGAAAGCTTCCAGGAGCAACATTTAAGGTAACAGCAGGTGCAGATATCTATAAGGCAGATGGTGCTAAGGTTTATAGTAAGGGTGATGTAGTTGCGGAAAATCTCGTTACTGGTACAGATGGTAAGGTTGTTCTTACAGACCTTCATCTTGGTACTTATGTTGTAACAGAGACTAAAAGCATTGATGGCTACACTATCAATACAAAAGCAGCAACAGTAAAGATTGAGTATAAGGATCAGAATGTAACAGTTCAGGCTGAAGATACAACAATCTTAAATGCTAGACAGAAAGCTAGTGTAGAAGTAACTAAGAAAGATTCAGCTACAGAGAACCCTCTTTCTGGAGGTAAGTATACTCTTTATGCTGGAAATGACATCAAGAATTATGATGGCAAGGTTATTGTAACTAAGGATACAGCTATTCAGGAAGTAACTACTGGAGCAGATGGTAAGGCATCTTATACAGTCGATCTTCCAATTAAGAATAGCTATTATGTGAAGGAGACAAAGGCTCCTGCAAATTATTACAGAAATACTAATGCTAAGTATGGGTTTACTTTCAATTCTTTGGAAGAAACAAAGGCTACAGCAACATTTAAGCACACCTTTAAGAATAACAGAACTACAGCTAAGATTCAGATTCAGAAGGTAGATTCTGAAACAGGTGAGCCAGTGCCACAGGGAGATGCTTCTCTTGAAGGTGCAATCTATGGCTTATATGCTCGTGAGAATATAGTTCATCCAGATGGAGCAACAGGTGTGATTTATAAGAAGGATGCACTTGTAGCAACACTTACAACTGACAAGGATGGTAAGTGTGAGATTAGTGACTTATATCTTGGTAAGTACTATGTAAAGGAAATCGAGGCTTCTGAGGGATATCTTCTTGATGAGAAGGAACATGATATCGTATGCGATTATGAGGGAGATATGATTCCACAGGTTCTTAGAAGCGGTAAATCAACAGAGCAGGTATTTAAGCAGCCATTCCAGTTAATTAAGGTATCTGATGATGGAAAGGAAACAGAAGCAGAATTGCTTTCTGGAGCAGGATTTACTGCTTATCTTAAGTCATCACTTCCTGTAAGAGCAGATGGCAGCTATGACTTTGATAAGGCAACACCAGTTGTAATCGGAGAAAATGGTAAGACTACAATCTTTACCGACAATAAGGGATATGCATGTTCTATTGCAATTCCATATGGAACTTATGTGGTACTTGAGACTGTAACACCACACAACATGGAAACAATCAAGCCATTTGAGGTAACTGTAAGAGAGAATAATCCTACAAAGCCTCAGGTTTGGAGAATCTTCCTTGATCGTGAGTTTTCTGCAAAACTTCGTATCATTAAGAAGGATGCAGATACAGGAAAGACAGTTCTTATTCCTAACACAGAGTTTAAAATTTATAACCTTGATAAGAAGGAATATGTGTCTATGACAACAACTTATCCTTCAAAGGTTACACACACTTCATTCTTCACTGATGAGGATGGAGATTTGATTTTGCCAGATGTGTTAAATGTTGGTAATTATCGCATTGAAGAGATTGCTGCACCATATGGCTATGTTCTTAATGAGAACTATGTAGAAGTAGCTGTTGATTCAGATACTTTCTATGAGGTTGATCAGGACACATATGAGGCAATTATCACTATTGACTACGAAGATCAGCCAGAGTTTGGTGAACTTACAATCATCAAAAAGGGTGAGGTGCTTGATTCCTATGAGGGTGGATTCTTTGCTGATTCAGACGAGAAGACATTTATCTATAGAGAGGGCACACTTGCTGGAGCGAAGTTTGAAGTTTATGCTGCCGAGGATATCTATACAGCAGATATGCAGTTAGATGAGAACGGTAACAGAACTAAGTATTATTCAAAGGATGAGCTTGTAGCAACACTTGTAACAGGAAAGGATGGTAAGGCAACTCTTAAGGACCTTCCACTTGGAAATTATAAGATTGTTGAAGTAGAAGCACCTTTTGGTTATGTGCTTAATAAGGATGAGCAGGTAGTGACATTCAGATATGTGGATGATAAGACACCTGTTGTATATGAAACAAGCACATTTGCTGATGAGAGACAGAAGTTCAATTTATTTGTAAATAAACTTGATGCAGAGACAAAGAAGCCTGTACCTGGTGCAGTATTTGGTCTTTATGCAGATGAGGATATTAAGAACGTTGATGGTAAGGTAATTGTAGAAGCAGGTACACTTCTTGAAACTGCAACATCAGATGAATATGGTTTGGTTCGTTTTGTGAAGGATTATCCATTTGCAAAGTATTCAGCTAAGGAGCTTACAGCACCAGCAGGATATGTTTCTTCTGATAAGGTTGTAACTTTTGAGCCAGAATATGCAGGACAGGAAGTAGATAATTTTGCTATCCAGTATGACTATGCAAACACACCTACTTCATTTGAATTTTCAAAGGTTGATATTACAAGTGGAGCAGAGCTTTCAGGAGCAACACTTTCTGTAATTGATAAGGGTGGAAATGTAATTGAGACATGGACATCTGTTGCAGGAGAAAAGCATGTGATTAAGAAGCTTGTAGTTGGTGAGACTTATACACTTCGTGAAGAGTTTGCACCATACGGATATCTTAAGGCTACAGATGTATCTTTCACAGTAGTTGATACAGATGAGATTCAGTCAGTAGTTATGAAGGATGAGGTTCCTACTGGCTCAATCGTAATCAATAAGGATGGAGAGTTTGTATATGATACAACTCTCATCAAGGGACATTGGTATGATCTTATTTTCAATTATTTCAAGAAGTCACTTGCAGGTGTTACTTTTGAAGTGTATGCACAGGAAGATATCGTAAGTCCAGATGGTCTTGATACAGTATATTACAAGTCTGGAGAGCATGTTGGTACAATCGTTACAGACGACAATGGTATTGGCAAGATGGAGAATCTTCCGCTTGGTAAGTATTATCTCGTTGAGTCTGCTACCATTGAGGGATTTGTTTTAGATTCTAATCCAATCTATGCAGACCTTTCATATATCGATCAGGATACAAAGGTTGTATATGCTGGTATGGATGTGACAAATGAAAGACAGAAGGTTCAGATTACTGTTATTAAGAAGGATGCAGAAACTGAGGAAGCTCTTGAGGGAGCAATCTTTGGATTATATGCAAAAGAGGATATCGTAAATCTTGATGGCGACGTTGTGATTAAAGCTGATACTCAGATTGAAAGAGTTGTAACTGGAAAGGATGGAAAGGCGGTATTCGTATCAGACCTTCCACTTGGAAAGTACTATGTTACAGAATGGCAGGCACCAGCTGGCTATGTGAAATCTGATGAAATCTTTGATGTGGACGCAACTTATCAGGGCGATGACATTGAGATTATCGAGTTTGAGGCAGAGTTTGATAACACACCTATCAAAGTCGAGTTCTCAAAGACAGATGTAACAGGAGAGAAAGAGCTTCCTGGAGCAAATCTTTCTATCATTGATTCAGAGGGTAAGGTTATTGAGTATTGGACATCAGAAGCTGGAAAGACTCATATGGTTGAAAAGCTTCCTGTAGGAAAGTATATCCTTCGTGAGGAAAGCGCACCTTATGGATATAAGATGGCAAATGATGTTGAGTTTGAGGTAACTGAAACTGCTGAAATTCAGAAGGTAACAATGAAGGATGAGTATGTAGTTGGTAAGATTATTATCAACAAGACAGATTCTGAGACAAAGAAGCCTATCGCAGGTGTTGAGTTTGAAATTCGTGATAAGGATGGAAATGTAATTGAGAAGCTTGTGACTGACAAGAACGGTCATGCAGAATCAAAAGAACTTCCTATTTGCATCTATAACGAGGATGGAACTTACAAGGAAGATATTCATTACTATGTTGTTGAAACTAAGGCAGATGATGGATATATCTTGGATGAGACAGCTCATGAAGTAGTATTACACTATGATGGAAATACAAGTGAGGATATCGAGTATGTACTTGACCTTACTAATAAGCCATCAGAGCCAGGTCTTCCACAGACAGGTGATAACTTCAATCCTATGTTATTTGTAGGACTTGGACTTGCTTCTTTACTTGCAGGAGTAGCAATGTTTTTCTGGAAGAAGAAAGAAGACGATGCTGAAGAAGCATAAATGTAACTAAATGATTATGTACCCAGCGGGGAATGTGAGCCAACAACTTATGTTCCTCGCTTATTTTTTGGAGGTAAGCATGAAGAAAATCACAATTATTATTACTGCTAATGATGATGGAGAAGTTGCAGTGAAGATTGATGTTCCAACAGAGGGAACACATGTGGTGGTAAATGATTCCGAATCCGATGAGGAGGACTGGGATGATGATTATGACTTAGATGATGACGATGACGATGAAGGTCTCATCTATGATGAAATTTATTAAGGAGGGTTTTAGCTATGATGGAATATGAAATGTTTAAGGGCGTTGTAGCCGAGAAGTTTAAGGAGTTTCTTCCTGAGGAGATGCAGAGTGCAAAGGTTGAAATCAGAGAAGTTCAGAAGGTAAATAAGACAAAGGATGGTCTTACCTTAGTGAATGTAGAAGCAGGAATGAGTATCAGTCCAACTATCTATATTGATGATATGTATGAGAAATATAAGGCGACAGAAGATCTTAATGAAACAATCATGAAGGCAGCAAAGGGATTTATGGATGCTATGCAGGATAAGGATTCGCTTATCCCCATGATTAACCTTGATGATTCAAAGGATAAGATTGTGTTCCAGCTTATCAATACAGAGCAGAATAAGGAAATGCTTGCAGATATGCCTCATAGGGAGTTTAAGGATTTATCTGTAATCTATCGTCTGGTATGTAAGGTGGATACAGAAGGATTATTCTCATCACCGATTCATAATAATCTGGCAGAGAGACTTGGACTTTCAGAGGAGCAGATGTTTAAGCTCGCAGCTGAGAACACCAAGAGGCTCTTACCACCAGTTATTAGAAGTATGAATGAAGTAATTAGAGATATTTTTATGAAGGATGGTATGCCACCGGAGATTGCAGATATGATGATTGCAGAGATGCCAGAAGACCAGCAGATGTACGTCATCAGCAATGATAAGGGAATTAACGGAGCTGTAAGTATGCTTTATGAGGATGGGCTTCATGACTTAGCGGAAAAGCTTGGTTCAGACCTTTTTATTCTCCCAAGTTCTGTGCATGAAGTGATCGCCATCAGTGCCAATATGGGAGATCCAAATGAGCTTGCAGCAATGGTAACAGAAATCAATATGGGACAGGTTGCACTCGATGAAAGACTTTCAAATCAGGTGTACCACTATGATAAGGAGCTTCGTAAGGTAACACTTGCTACAGACACACCAAATAAGCGTCTGGATGGAATTGTTGCAGAGGCTCCTCTTGTTTATGACGCAGGCAAGACCAGATAGGAGGCTGCCATGGATAAAGAGATAACAATGGAAGAACTTGTTCAGATGATAAATGAAAAAGAAGGCGAGTTTGTTATTCATGTAAATCTGGGAGAGGAGAGTGATTCTGATGAGAAAGAATCCGTTAAATCTTGATGTTGTCTCTGTAAGGCTTGTGAAGGATGCTCCGCTTTGTTCGGAGCATCCGATAACAAGTCCTAAGGATGCAGTTAGTCTTCTTGGAGAGTATTTGTGTGAGATGGATAGGGAAATACTTTGTGTTATCAATTTAAGGACTGATGGAAAACCTATAAATTGTCACTTTGCTAGTATGGGAAGTCTCAATGAATCAACAGCGCATCCGAGAGAAATATTTAAGGCAAGCATCCTTTCAAATGCAGCATCAATGATGTTAATGCACAATCATCCCAGTGGAAATCTGACACCTAGCAAGCAGGATACCATGCTTACTGATCGTATGTTAAAAAGCTGTGAACTGATGGGAATACCACTGATAGATCATGTGATAGTAGGTGGTGATAACACACAGTATTTTAGCTTCAAAGAAAAGAATATGCTGGAGGTTCCTAAGATATATCTGGAAACAGATTATCACACGTTAAACATTACACCTGTGTTAGTTGCGGATGGAAAGGCAAGGTGATTGTATGAGTAGTTTCACTGAGGAAGAACTTAGAATTGCAAAGTCAGTAGATCTTGTGGCTGTAGCTGCAAGTCTTGGGTACACACCTAAAAAGATTGGGAACTACTATACCTTAAAGGAAATGGATTCTATGAGAATTTACAATCGCAGTCATTGGTGTAGATTTTCCAGAAGATATGAAAGAGGCGAAAATGGCGGTTCTCAGATTGACTTTTTGAAGGTGTTTGCAGGGATGGATGTGAAAGATGCAGTGTTCTGGCTGCTTGATTTTGCTGGATACAGACGCATTGATACAGGTGTAAAGGAACCAGTGCTTAAGTATATGGTTGACACAAAGATAAAGCTGGAACCAAAGAAATTTATTCTTCCAGACAAAGCACCAAGAAATGCTTATCTTTATGAGTATCTTACAAAGGATAGAAGCATTAGTAAGGATGTTGTTGATTTTATGGTAAATCATAAGCTCATATACGAAAGCACCCAGTATCATAATGTGGTCTTTTTGGGAAATGACAAAAATGGAGTGACAAAATTTGCGAGTATGAGGGGAGTCTTTGATAAGAAAGGTAAGCCTTTTAAGTGTGATGTAGCAGGCAATGATAAGAGGTACGGATTTAACATATCGAATGATAAGAGTACAGAGCTTATTGTATTTGAGGCAGCTATTGACCTTATGAGCTATATGGATATTTTTAGAGATTTTGAAAGTAACATGATAGCACTTGGAATGCTTGCAGATGCACCTCTTGAAACATTCTTAAAAGAACATCCACAGATTACTAGCATTAAGTTTTGCCTGGATAATGATGAACCAGGAAGAGAAGCTACAGAGAAGCTTTTAGAAAAGTATTATGGATTAGGATATGAAGTGTTGGATGCTCCCCCACCTAAAGGATATAAGGATTACAATGAATGGCTTGTTAAGGCTAAAACTGTTAAGTGCAGTCTGGATGACAGTAAAAAGATTAAAGTACAGTAAAACTGACTGTAGAGTGTCAATAGTACAGTATAACTGACTGTATATGCATCAATTATGGTTTTGGAACTAAAACCTATGGACTGTATAACTGACTGTAAAAGAAATAGAATACAGTACGAATGACTGTAAGAAGACATAGATACAGTATAAATGACTGTAACAAGAAAATAACCTAATTTGCTGGACTGTATAACTGACTGTAAATAAGTTTAAGTACAGTCCAACTGACTGTAAATAGATTAAAGTACAGTCCAACTGACTGTATGGCTTTAATTAGCAGGGGTTTCAGGGGGGGAGCACCCTGACAAGATGCATCAGAAGGGGCAGAGCCATCTCTGATGCGTATCTTGCCATGGACTAGAAGAGTTCATGGGAGAGGATTTGGAAAGATTTACGAAATACGAATAAGGAGGTGTACAGGGACGATGGATAAGAAGGTGCATTATATAACAGAACCAGAAGAACTGCTTTCCTGGATGAAAGAGCATGAAGATTTTAAGAAGATGAATAGTGACGATGCACAGATTCTTCTTAATTATTTTGAAGGACATGATTATAGACTTGGAACTGATAAAGAAGGAAATCTTTACAGAGTCGATGTGAATGCAGAGGATGAGGAGATTGTTCCATATGATATGGATGAGGTTATTGATCTCGTGTGTGAATGGAATTATGAACTTATTGAGTGTACAGTAGACGAACTTAAGGATATGCCAGAAGGTCCAGAAAAGAACCAGTTAGAAATCAAGATTGCTTCTCTTAAGGAAGATGAAGAGAGACTGGATGCTCTTTTTGATCAGACGAAATATTCAGGGGAGATTGAAGTGCTTGCACAGAGCATTGCCACATCTATGTTAGAAAGGATGGGTATTGTGGGAATAGATGCAGCTATAAAAGAACTCGGAAATGCGGTAAGGGAGGTACAGGTAGGAGGCGGTAGATAATGGCAGATAAAGTTCATTGTATCAAGAAGACACTTAGACTTACTCCAGAAGAAAGTAAGATGCTTGCTGTAAAGGCAAAGGAGTCTGATATGAACGAAGCAGAGTATCTGAGATTACTTATTAGCCAGAAACCGAATGATTATCCTGAAATACGAAAACTGATAAAGGAGCTTATCAATGAAGTAAATCATATAGGGGTGAATATCAATCAGATAGTTCATCATCATAATTATGAGCTGTATTCAAAAGAGGATAGAGAACAGTTAATTGCGTATATGAAAAAGCTCAATAAGTCAGTTAAAGAGGTGGTGGTCATAATTGGCGATCAGTAAGATACTTCATATGAAGGATTGTGGTACAGCATTTCATGGTAAGCATCTTAAGTCAGCACTTGAGTATATTACGGTACCAGAGAAGACACAGAATGGAAGGCTTGTGTCTGCGGTAAATTGTCAGGTGGCTTCAGCATTTGAGCAGATGAAAAGCACAAAGCAGAAGTTTAACAAGATTGATAAGAGGCAGGCATATCATATTATATTGTCTTTCAAAGAAAGAGAGGTGGATGCAGATACAGTATTTGAACTTGCTGAGAGATTTGTAAAAGAATATCTTGGAGATAAGTTTGAAGCTGTATTTGCAGTTCATGATAATACAGAACATCCACATGCACATATTGTATTCAATAGTGTTTCATTTAAGGATGGCAGTAAGTACCATTACAGAAAGGGTGATTGGGAGAGATATATTCAGCCTATTACAAATAGACTTTGTGAAGAATATGGTCTTTCAACTATTGAACTTGATGAGGAGCCAGGTGGAAGAAGGGGCAAGGAAGCTTATAAGGAATGGAATACCTATAGAGATGGTAAATTTTCATTCAGTAAAATGGTTGCAAGAGATGTAGAGGCATGTATTCTTCAGGCAACAACTTTTGATAGCTTTATTGCTATGTTAGAAGATAAGGGATATGAGGTAAAGAATGCAAATGGCGAAGGGAAGTATCTTGCAGTAAAACCACAGGGCATGAAGCGATATGTCAGGCTTAAGACTTTGGGGGATGATTACACTGAGGAAAGAATTAGACAGCGAATATTGGAAGAAAATCTTTCTAGCTATCAGAGAGAAGAGAAACCCAAGATTGTATATTGTAGAGTTCGCAGGTATAAGCGGGCGAAAATGTCGGGGCTTCAGAAGAAATATTATGCTAGGTTATATCGAATAGGTAAGCTTAAAAAGAGAGCATATTCGGTGGCTTGGAAATATAAGGATGAGATAAAGAAAATGCAGAAGTTGCAGGCACAGTATTTATTTCTTGTGAGACATGATATTCACTCTATGGAAGAGCTTATCTTAACAGAGGATTCACTTACAGATAAGAAGAAAGCTGCATCAGCTGAAAAGAGTAAGCTTTATAGGGCGAACAGTAAAAATAAGGAATTGTATGATATAGCGAAGCAAATGGATGAACTTGTAGAGAGTGAACATGCCTACCAGAATGGAGACAGTTTTTTTGAGGACGAACATAAGGAGTGGGTAGCTCTTGAAACAAAATTAAAAGAACTTGGATATTCATATGAAGAGGTAGTTGCATTAAAAGAGCATTATCGCATGGAGGCTGCAAGACTTAAAGATTTAGAGGTTGCAGCTTCAAAAGAAATAAAACTAGCGGATTCTATCAGAACAGATTATACGGTTGATGATGAAGCGAGGGATAAAGAAATAGATAAATCAATAGATGAAACACTTGATAAGCAGCCAAAACGATAGGCTGTTTTTTTGTTTTGTAAGGAGGCAGTATTTGATGGAAGTTAGACATATGACAGACATGGAAAAGATGGATAGAAAAGCATACTTAACCAAGATGCAGGAAAGAATTAGAAATTCCAAAATCATTAATCTGATTAAAGAAGATTTGGACTTAGGACTTTCGATAGATGCGATTGATGATTATGTGAATAGGGGACTGAATATTGAACAGATGACATTGGTTTCTCAGATGTATCGTAAAGAGTTCTCTGCTCCAGTGGTTTCAATTATAGGAGATGCTGGTGTTCCAGCAGAGAAGATGAAAATCGCTATGGATCTTTATGAGATGGAGGTTCCGATTGAAGAAATAAAGAAAGGTCTTGAAGCAACAAAGACAGCTCACGATATGAGGAAAGCATTTGCATCCGTTCTTGAAAAGGTCCAGGCTGCACTTGCGATTGCTCCAGATAAGGTGGCAGAGGATATTAAGAAGGATGATACTATTCCAGCTTATGTTACAGAGCTTATGGAGCAGTTAAAGGATGTAGTAGACAGAATCAATCATCAGGATGAAAGGTATGATGCATTTAACAAGAAGCTTTCAGAATATGAAGTAGCTAAGCAGGATGAAGCGATTACAAGAAATCTGACAAAGCGTAACGAGGAGCTTGAAAAGAAAGCTCATGATTATGAAGAACAGATTGCAGAGCTTTCTAAGGAGTTAGGTGGTAAACAGGATGAGATTGCAAGGGGGTTACAGACAGTATCCCAGCTTAGAAATGAAGTGGAAAATGGTAAGGAGGAGATGAAAAAGATGCAGGAAGAAATTAACAGATTAACAGAGAAGAACGCTGCACTTGAGGAAACTGTGCATGAGCAGGGGCAGGCAATTATTGCAAAAGATACTGTTATTGCAAAGACGCAGACTGAATCAGACAGCACAGAAGTTACAGACAAAAAGGACAAGCCTGTAGTAAAAACAGAAGAGGCAAAGTCTGATGTGGATGTAACAAAGAAATCGGCAGTAGCATCTACCCAGCCTCATACAATTCCAAGTGATGTTGTGAGAGTGCCTGTAACAGATGGTATTCCTGTTTATTACACAATGACAATCATGCAGGATTCAAAGCTCATTCATAGAGATGATATCGAGTATATGCACCGTAAGCCTTCGGTATTCAATAGTATTATGAGCCGTTTTGCGAGTAAGAAGAAATCTCACAGAACATTGATGGAGTTAGTAATCAATAAGGATTTAACACCGGAGCAGGTAAATGAAATCAAGGTAGGACTTGAAAAGGGACTGAATGAGGAGCAGTTAGAGCTTATCATCAATAAGAATCTTTCAGCTGAAAGAATCAGGAGTATTGTAGGTTTCGCTGCATTACAGAACAGTCTTGAGGCAGGAAGGAGAGAAGCATAAATGAGTTTAATCATGATAACAGAATCTATGAAGCTTATGGAAGCAAAGAATGTAACACTTGGAGCGAAGGAAAAGGAGTTCGTTTTTCAGTATGCATTTCAGACTGGAAGTCCTGAGCTTACAGAAAAACTGATTGAGGAACTTGCGAAAGAAGATGCTGATTTTGAAAAAATCAAAACTAAGTTTGAACAGGCGAATCGTAAGGTTCCAGATTGGGTAGAGCAGATTGAGAACCTTTTGGTGGCTTTGGAAATGTACCGTATTGAGGAAGAAAAAGCAATCAAGAGAATAGCTGACTTCTTACGCTCGAATGGTGTGGAAATTGATGAATCGGAGCTTTTGGAATCAGATACAGATAAGGTAAAGGATATGGTTCGTGAGGCAAAGGCAGCAGTTATTTAGGAGGCGATGATATGGCAGAAGAAATTAGAGAAGCGATACAGATTATCGAGGTTGCTTATGATGGAATTGAAATTGCGATGAAGGTTGGTAGCGGTGGTGTAAATGCCATGCAGAAGGCAATAGATTTTCTTAAGGGAATGCTTGATTATGAGAAGTCGCTTGGTAAAACTTCAATGAGAAAACTTCTTATGAAGGGTGGAGATCTTCAGGTGCTTGAATTTGCAACTGAGGATATGAAGAAGGTTGAAAAGTATGCGAAAAAGTATGGAATCTTATATTCAGTATTACCAGATGCAAACAGAGCAGATGGAAAGACAGAGATTATCTTTCATACGGAAGCAGTCCCAAGAGCCAATATGCTTTTGCAGAAGATTGGCGGTGGAAGAATCGCAACCTTTGATGACTTCTTAAAGAATGGAGACGAAAAGCAGCTTAATAAGCTTATGGAGTTTCTGAAAAGTCAGAAGAAGGGAAACGAGATGAGCCCGTCACCTGAGAGTGCGAGAGCAAATGTCCTTATGGACGGGCTGATTGAAAAGGTTGGTATGTATGCGATGGAGAAACAGTCGATTAGTGTTGATGCGGTGAAGGAGAACTTTAGTATCAATCACGAACAGGCTGAGAAGGTCATCAAGCATTTGCAGACAATCGGTTTTCTTGATAAAGGTGATGAACATGGAAATCATAAGGTTATGATGGACAGAGAAGCCTTTCAGAATAGAATCAGAGGTTATCAGGACCTTGCTGACAGAATGAGAGCTGTAGCTGCATCTAAGCATACAAATCTTTCAGATGTAACAATATCAAAGACACTTATCATGACAGAGAATGAAAGAGCTGTAAAGACAAGAATACCTGGAACATGGGGAGATAGTGCAAGATATATCTGGATTAAGAAAGAAAACATTATGGAAATTCATAGTGGTAAAACGATGCTTACTTTCATTGATAAGGATAAGGATTACAAAATCTATGATAAGGACAATCGTGTAGTTCAGACCATCAAGGGTGAAGAACTTTACGGCAAGCATTATGATAAGGTTGAGTCAACTGTAAGAAAGCGTTATGAGAAGTCTCAGACTGAGACAAAGACTGTCACAAAGACCGTTACCAAGACAACTACAACACCAAAGAAGAGGTGATGTTATGCAGACAAGTAAGAAGAAACCATCTGTGATTTTTATAGCAGTTGGAGCATTGCTTGCTGCATATCTTGGTTATCTGGTTGGTGGAGCATGGGAGCAGGGACTTGATTTGATGAAATTCATGGATCGATTCAATGAGGTTTGTTCTGCTCCCTTTGCTAATTACTTTAATGAGAATACAGTTAAAACAGTAGCCATTTGCTTAGGTATCTATGCAATGGCTATTTTAATGTATTACACAAGTCAGAGAAACTATATGCCAGGCAAGGAATATGGTACTGCTAGATTTGAAAATCCACAGAGAGTAAACAGTGTGCTTATGGATAAGGATGAGAATTTTAATCGTATCCTGAGTCAGAATGTAAAGATGTCGCTAGATTTCAGGCGACTTAAATTAAATGGAAACATACTAATATGTGGTGGTTCTGGTGCAGGTAAGACCTTCTATGAGGTTAAGCCTAATCTGATGCAGATGCCACATAATTGTTCTTTTATCTGTACCGATCCCAAAGGAGAAATCCTTCGTTCTTGCGGACAGATGCTAAAGGACAATGGTTACAATGTAAAGGTTATTAACCTTCTTGAAATGGATAAAAGTGATTGTTACAATCCGTTTTCTTATATCAGAGAGGAAACGGATATTGTTAAGCTTATAACGAACCTGATATCCAATACGACACCTAAGGGAAGCACTCCTTCAGATCCATTCTGGGAGAAAGCAGAAGGGCTTTTCTTGCAGGCGATTTTCTATTATGTATGGCTTGAGGAAAAGCCTAGCAGAAGAAACTTTGAGACTGTTCTTAAACTTCTTGGAGAGGCGGAGGTTACTCAGCAGGGTAAACCATCAAAGCTAGATACCAGAATGAAGTTCCTTGAGGAGAATAATCCGATGGGAGCAAACCATCCAGCGGTTAAGCAGTACAACAAATGTATGAGAGGTGCAGGAGATACAGTTCGTTCTATTATTATCAGTGCTAACTCCAGACTTGCATTTCTTGAGAATAAGCAGGTGCTTAGACTGTTATCTAAGGACGAGCTTAATCTTGCAGATATCGGTATTGGAGTAAATGGTGACGGAGAAACAAAGACTGCACTTTTCTGTGTAATACCAGATAGTGATAAATCTTATAATTTCATTATTGGTATGCTTTATACGCAGATTTTTCAGGAGCTTTATTATCAGGCAGATTTCAACTGTGGTGGTAGACTTCCAATTCATGTCACATTTATGCTTGATGAGTTTGCAAATGTTGCATTACCTGATGATTATTGCTCGTTACTTTCAACAATGCGAAGCAGAGAGATTTCGAGTATTATCATCATTCAGAACTTTGCGCAGCTTAAGGCACTTTTTAAAGACACATGGGAGACAATCCCTGGTAACTGTGACACATTCATTTATCTTGGAGGTAATGAACAGAGTACTCATAAATATGTGTCGGAGCTGCTTGGAAAAGGTACTATTGATAAGAAATCAAGTGGAGAGACAAAGGGTAGACAGGGCAGCTCATCGAGAAATTATGATGTGTTAGGAAGAGAACTTTTTACTCCTGATGAAGTAAGAAAGCTTGATAATAAGAAATGTATTATTTTTATCCGTGGATTTGATCCAATTATGGATAACAAATATATCCCATTTGGTCATCCAATGTTTAAGCAGACAGCGGATGGTGGTGGTACACCATATGTTCATAATGTAGATGGTTTGTCGGAAACAATTGGACCACCATATGAGATATTGTCAAAGAAAGCGTTGGAGCATTTTAAGAAGCTCAAAGAAAAGGGTGAGAATGTTTATATAGACAAACTTACCTATGAAGAATTTATGCTTATAGGCGACGGAGAACTTGGTAACAGATTCCAGATGCTTGATGAGCAGGAGCGAAAAGATAGATTCAATGCTGAAAATGATAATGAGCTTGAATATATGGATGAGAGTGCGGTCAAGGTAAGACCAAAGATTGACGGAAAAGATACCATCCTTAGAAGAATGGCTCAGTGGGAGTTTAGTGATGAACAGCAGGAAGAGGCACAAAAGGCAATGCTTGCGGGAGTGCCTGAATCAAAAATATTAGAATATTTTTTCCCTGATGTGGATGTAGAAGAAATGCGTGAAGTTAGGGAAAGTTATGAGAAGACATCAGCTAATTAAGTTGGTGTCTTTTCTCGTTTAAGGAGGTGGTTAAAGCAGTACCGTGTCAGGGAAAGCCTGACTGAACTAAACAATCGGGATGTATACCGTTCAGATAGAAGCACATGAATTTTGCCTGACGGGATACATACTGTCAGGCTCATTTAATGAAAAGGAGATTAACGATTATGAAGCAGAATGAAAAGAGTTTTGTTATGACTGATGCGGCAGTATCCGCAAATACAAACAATATGGAGGATAAAGGTATGAAGGGAAAGTTTAAGAACTTCAAGAAGAAGTTTATTCCAGCAGTAGCAGGTGGTCTTATGGGTGTAATGATGATGACTAGCACATGTTTTGCTGCTGGTGATACTACGGCAGTAACACAGCCACTTGATAACTTAAAGACACTTGTAATCGCAGTCATCGGAGCAGTAGGTGTAATCATCTTAGCGAAGAACGTTATGGAGTTTGCACAGGCATATCAGCAGCAGGATTCATCTACTATGAACTCTGCGCTTAAGGGTATTGTAGCTGGCGTAATGATGGCTGGTATTTCTACTGTATTAACATTCCTTGGTTTCTAGGATGTGTTATAAGAGCAAGCCGGAAATGTGAGGGAGATCCATACCCTCACATGTTAGCCGGTTATAGGAGGTGAAACAGGTATGGATATATTCAAACTTGGCGATAAGATCCTTGCTCTCCTTGAAATGGTATTTGGATTTTGGAATAACCAGGTATCACTGGTATTTGCAATGTTAGGACAGTCACCAGTTGATTTTAAAAGTGGTGGTCCGTGGGCTGTGATAGAAAATATCGAGCCAATTTTTGTAGCAGTAGGTTCCTCGCTTGTGGTGTTATTTTTCGTCATAGGCTTCTGTAGTGAAAGTATAGATATCAGGGAAGAAATGAGATTTGAGGTAATATTACGACTTCTTATCAGACTTGGTCTAGCGGAATGGTTTGTTGCAAACAATGTAACAATCATGAAAGCTTTCTTTACTTCAATTGGAAATCTGGTAAATCTGCTTTCAGCAGGACAGTACACGGAGCTTACGATTGATAGTACTCAGGCAGATATAATTAAGGATCTGGGATTTGGAGAAAGCTTAATCATGCTGATTCTTGCAGCGCTTCTTTCAATCATTGTTATTATCTGTGGTTTCTTTATGATTTACACCGTTTATTTCAGATTTTTAAGATTGTTGATTATTGTTCCTATGGGTGCCATTGCATTTTCGACAATGGGTGGTAACAAGACAGTGAATAACACAGTTACAGCTTACTGCAAATACTTCTTATCAGTAACCTTTGAAGCCGTGACGATGGCTCTTGCAATCATAGTATGTAATGCATTTATCAGTGCGGGACTCCCGGCATTTACAGGAAGTTATTCGGACTGGGCACAGACGCTTATATACCTTTGTGAGATGACATTTACCGTTGCACTTACAGTTGGAAGTGTAAAGGGTGCACAGAGTTTGACAAGCAAGGCATTTGGCTTGTAGGAAGGAGCAGGGTATGAAGGATATGTTAAGTGAAAAAGAAATGAATGATATGGAAGATAAGATTCTTGGAAATGAGGACAATCGCTATGATATCTATCAGATAAAGCATGGTAGCAAAGGCGAGGCATATCAGTTCTGGGGAATGTCTTATGTTGAGGAGAAGGGATTATCCGTAGATGCATCGGATTACAATATCTGTTATGTGTGTGAATGGAAGGGAGAGTCATTAGACGATATCTTCACAAAGTTCAATGTGGATAGACCAGAAGACTTTAAGGGACATTCGCTTTCGGTAAGTGATGTGATCGTAACAAGAAAGGATGGCAATTTAGAAGCGTACTATGTTGATAGCTTCGGATTTGCTGAACTTCCAGACTTTGTGGAACAGCTTGCTAGGAATGCTTTTTTCAATGAGCATAAAGGCATTCCTTATCATTCAAGCTACACAGGAGAAACTATGGTAGCTATAGATATCCAGCAGTATATGGATACAGGAAATCTGTATATTGGACTTGGATGTTTTGAGGATGGCTACCCTGAACCTTTTGGAGATTTGACAGTGAATCTTGGTGATGTAACACCAAATTACTGTAGCTATGTGGATGTAAACAATATGCCAAATGCTGAGAAGTTTATTAAGGATAATGGACTTGGAAGTTTTACTGGTTTTGTCAAAAGATCAGGCTATGTGGAATATCCACTTTATATGTTTGAACCAGACAAGCTCAGAGAGGTATGTCCAGATGGTCTTGCATTGTATGAGAAAAGCAAAGGGATTCAGGTAAATGTGCAGGACAAAAAGGAGAAGAGGTGAGCGATTTGGTAATAGAAATCAATAAGGATATAGACAGATATCAGGAATCAGTTGCAATGGGACTTTCAGCCAAGCAGCTGATTTTTTCAATTGCCAGCGTAGTTTGTGGTGGAACTCTTGTATTTTTGCTTTATCCGTATATCGGTCTTACAGGTGCAGCATATGTTGCAATTCCAGTAGTGGCACCGATAGCTCTTGGAGGTTTTTATTCCTATAACGGAATGAGCTTTTATGAGGTCATGGGTAAGAAGTTCCACTTTATGTTTGGAAATAGAGCACTTACCTATGTATCAACAGAAGGTGAGAATGCAATCAGAGCATATGAGTTTGAAAAAGCAAATGCAGAGAAGACCAAGAAACTGTTTGCATTTGGTAAAAAGCCAGAGCCTAAGTCAGATGAGACAGAAGGTGTAGAGCCAAATACAAATAAGCAGGCAGAGTTTGAGGCAAGTAAGAAAAAGATGAAGAAGATGCTTATGACATGTTTGGTAGTTATCATCTTACTTGTGGGAGTTGCTGTAGCATATAAGCTTGGATATCTGGATGTGTTAAAGCAGTATATCAGTAATTTAAGAAGATGACCTATTTTCATGGTCGGAGTAGTTTAGGCATAGCCGGAAATTACTCCGGTTGTGCCTCTTTTGAGAATTAAAGGAGGAAAAGCTAATGGGTTTATTTACAGATGGATTTAAGGAACTCAAGAAAGCAAGTGAACCGCTTTATAAGGCTCCTAAATCAATTCAGGAAACCATTGAGATTATGGCAGTAGCAGAGAATGGTATTTTTGAGGTGGCAAGAAACCGTTACAGTAAGTGCTACTTATTTCAGGATATAAATTATACTACCACCAACGAAGATGAGCAGATTGATATCTTTGAAAGATATTGTAAGCTGCTTAACTCGCTTGACTGTCAGTTTAAGATTACAGTCAACAATAAGAATAAGAACATGGACAATATGAGAAGTTCCATTCTTATTCAGGAAAAGGACGATGGTTTTAATGAGTATCGTAAAGCGTATAACGAAATCATCGAGGATAAGATTTTAGAGGGTAGACAGGGTATTGAGCAGGAAAGATATCTCACACTTACTATTGAGAGAAAGAACTTTGAGGAAGCAAAAGCTCAGTTTGCCACACTTGAGGCAACTATTCATAAGGCATTTAATGAGCTTGGAGCAGATATTGTTCCTCTTACTGGTAATCAGAGATTAAAGATTCTTCATGACTTTTACCATCTTGGCAATGAGGGACAGTTTGATTTTGATATCAAGGAAGCAAAGAAGGTCGGAGCAGATTTTAAGAATGATCTTTGCAACGGAATGATTAAGTTCTTTCCTGAGAGCTTTGAGGATGAGGGCAAGTTTTGTAAGGCACTTTTCATCAAGAAATATCCAAGCTCACTTTCGGACAGATTTCTTAATGAAATCACATCATTACCTGTGCACTCGATTACAAGTATTGATGTAGTACCAGTTCCTAAGGACCTTACGACTAAGACCTTACAGAAGAAGTATCTGGGTATTGAGTCAGATATCATCAAGCAGCAGAGAGTTCGTAATAAGAATAATGACTTTTCATCTGAAATCTCTTACGCAAAGAGAACAGAGAAAAAGGAAATCGAAGCTATCATGGATGATGTAAGAGAGAATGACCAGTGCTTATTCTATGTAGGCGTAACCATTATCCTTATGGCTGATACGAAGAAGGAACTTGAGAGTATCAGCGAAACTGTTGAGACTATTGGAAAGAGAAATAGTTGTACTATTGATGTGCATTACCTTAAGCAGAGAGAAGCACTTAATACAGCACTTCCGATTGGAGTAAGACAGGTGGAGACAATGAGAACAATGCTTACACAGTCTCTTGCTGTACTCATGCCATTTAATGTGCAGGAGCTTAATGATGCAGGTGGAAACTACTATGGTATCAATCAGGTAAGTAAGAACATCAATATCGGAAACAGAAAGAAGCTTATTAATGGTAATGGATTTACTTTTGGAGTACCTGGTTCTGGTAAGTCCTTCTTCTGTAAGATGGAAATGGGTTCAGTATTCTTATCAAGTGATGATGAGATTATCGTAATTGATCCGATGAATGAGTATTTTGATGTAGCACACACCTATGGTGGTACGGTTGTAAATATGTCAACATACACAGATAACTATGTGAATCCACTTGCAATGGATGTATGGAATCTTGATCAGAATGATACCAAGGGATGGGTAAGAGAAAAGGGCGAGTTTATGCTTGGTCTTTGCGAGCAGTGTATTGGAGATAGCTTAAACTCACGTCAGAAGTCTATCATTGATAGATGTGTGAGAAAGATGTATATCGACATTGCAAGAAGCAGAGAGAAGTATATTCCAGTAATGAGCGATTTTTATGACATCCTTATGCAGCAGCCTGAGGAAGAGGCAAAGGAAATTGCACTTTCACTTGAGCTTTTTGTAAATGGTTCTCTTAATATCTTCAATCATCAGACAAATGTTGATGTAGATAACAGATTCGTAGTATATGGAATCAGAGATCTTGGTACAGAGCTTAGTCCTATTACAATGCTTGTAATGATGGAATCAATTCAGCAGCGTATTGTTGAGAATGGAAAGAGAGGAAAGGCAACATGGCTCTACATTGATGAGTTTCATGTGCTTCTTAATTCAGAGTATTCAGCAAAGTATCTTCAGCAGTTATGGAAGAAGGTAAGAAAGCAGGGTGGTCTCTGTACTGGTATCACACAGAACGTTGTGGATCTTCTTCAGAACTACACAGCTACAACAATGCTTGCGAACTCAGAGTTCGTAGCTCTTCTTAAGCAGGCAAATACAGATAGTTCTAAGATGGCAGAGGTTATCGGAGTGTCAGATGCACAGCTTCGTTTTGTAACTAACAGTCAGTCAGGTATGGGACTTCTTAAGTGTGGTAATGTTGTAATTCCGTTTGATAATCAGATTGGAAAGGATACAGCTCTTTACAGACTGTATAATACAAATATCCATGAGAAGATTGCAGAGGAGAAGGCAAAGCATAAGAATGAGGATTAGTCTGTAACTACAATTACAGGCATAAGAAAAGCGGGGCTATAAACAAATAGCTCCGCCGATTCTATAATCCGCATGAAAACATATCACTATCATCTGTTATCCCGTATAGAAAGCTGAATAATGATTGCACACCAAAAGCGATGCCAACCGCAAAGTGAAATCCTATTGTGAGTATAAGGATAAAAGTTAATATCATTGCTGTAGCAGATATAATTAGAAAAATACTTCTAGCTTTTTCAAAAGTATTGCTATTTTTGCGATTCATCAATCACCAACCCCTTTATGTTTAGAAGTATAGAGGTGTTTTTGTGAAGATGCAATAATAATTTATGATATATTTGAAGATAGAAAAAACAGAGTTGATTTTGTATAATAATACAAGAATATAGGTTTATACCATAAATTATGGTTAATGTCGTTGACAGGGGAAGTGTAGGATGGATAAAGAAATATATATTGAACTGAAGGATACACAATGGCATTTTGATTATACGGATCATGATAGAAATATTGCTAGAGCAATTGTATATGACGAGGATGGAATATTCTATTTTGTAAGAGCAGAGCGAGATGATGATTTCGGCAAAGCAACATTAATTGAAACTGCTGGTGGTGGAGTTGAAAAAGGTGAGGATTTACAAGCTGCTATTCAAAGAGAATTAAAAGAGGAATTAGGTGTATCGGTAGAAATAATTTGCAAAATAGGAGTTGTAAGTGATTATTACAATCTGATTCACAGGCATAATATTAATAACTATTTCTTGTGTAAAGTAAAATCATTTGGGGAAAAGAATTTGACTCAAGATGAAATAGAAAGTTTTCATTTGTCTACATTGAAATTGTCTTATGAAGAAGCCGTTCATGAGTACGAAAACAGGAAAAACACACGTTTAGGAACACTTGTGGCAAATAGAGAATTGCCGGTATTATATCGTGCAAAAGAAATCATTGATGTTAGAAGTGCTAAATAAATTTTTATAAATTATTAGTCTCTTAAAGATTTTGAAAAGTAAATATAAATATTGAGTACATAAGCCATTTGGGTTTCAACACCCAGGTGGCTATTTTTTTGCCCTCTTTTGGGGCAATGGATGTAGAGAGGCGGTGAAGAACATTGAACATTAAAAAGGTTGATGATAAGCCGATGGTTATTCATACCAAGGAGAAAGCCAAGCTGCATATGCACGAACCAAAGAAAGCAGAGATTAAGGCTGCCAACACTTATACGGTGAGCAGAGGACCTAATGTGGGAAAGGCTTCAATTGGTAAGACAAGAAGCAGCACAGTTCATACTGTGGGTAATGTTAAGAGAAGTATGTTTAATCAGTACAGAGCAGCATTAAATGAGTCGAAAAGATCAATTAAGACTAAGACGTCTAGTATTAAGGTTGCAGGTGCAGCAGGTGCACAGACAGCACTTAGTCAGGTGGAAGGTGGAGATGAGATTAGGGATGCAGCAATGATTGCTCATGTTGCAACAAGACCAGCAGTAAATGCCTCAGCAAAAGGAGCCGAACTTTTTAGGAGACAGGCTGTTGAGCAGGCGAAGAAAAGAATTAAGAAAGCCAATTCAGCCAAGAAGATTGGTAAAAAGGGAGCAAAGGATGCAACAAAGAGAGCTGCAAAAGGTACAGCAAAAAAGGTTGCAAAAGAAACTTCTAAGGAAACTGCAAAGGTTGCAGCTAAAGAAGGCGGAAAGCTTGCAGCAAAACTTGCAACAGATGCATCAGTAGCTGTAGCTGGAACCGTAGCGGGAGCAGAGACAGGTCCAGCAGCACCACTTATTGGAATTGCAGCAGGAATGGTGGCTGGTGAAGCAGTAGGAATACAGATGGACATCGCAGATGCGAAAGCCAATAGCAGAAATCGAAAGATAAGATTTTTCTTGGACAAGATGAAGGAAGAGGACAAACAGCAGGATAGTGTAGCAAAGCTTGTGCGCGATTTGATTCTTAATAAGATGGCACTTCCAATAAAGAAATTGGCAGTTGCAGCAGGCGCGCTTCTTCTTGTTATGGTGCTTATGATTGCAGTAACAATTCTTCCAGTTGTAGGTATTATCACAATACTTTATAACTCGCCATTTGCTTTCTTCCTTCCTCCGCTTGAAGATGGAGATACGGTAACTACAGTGTGTTCAGCGTATGTACAGGATTTTAATCGAGATGTGCAATCACAGGCTGATAGCCATCCAAACTGTGATATAGGCAAGGTTGTATATGTGGACTTTGAAGGAGAATCAGCAAGTAATTATGAAGATATCATATCTGTTTATATGGTCAAATATGGTGTAGAAGATACAGCAACCATTATGAATGATACGTCAAAAGATAGGCTTAAAGAAGTATTTGATGACATGTGTTCTTATACAACAAGTACAGGTTCAGAGACAATCGAAAATGATGATGGAACAAGTACGACGCAAACGGTTTATTACGTGAATGTCAAATTAAAAACCTATGCTGATATGATTGTTGAGTATTCATTTGATGATGACAGAATTGAGCTTGTGGAGCAGATGATGCAAATGTTTGGTTCGGCATCTGGTGTTACACCTCAGAGTAAACTTTCGCAGACGGAGATCAATGAATTTATAAAGGATATTGATTTTGCTGATGAGAAGCAGAAGAAGGCTGTTGTATTTGCACTTTCAAGAGTTGGATATCCATACAGTCAGGCACAGCGACATAGTGGAAAAGCATATGATTGTTCGTCACTTGCGTATTATGCATGGCTTGATGCTGGAGTTGATATTTCTTATGGAGGAGCATCTACAGCTGGATATGAGGCACAGGGACTTTCGGAGGCTGGAAAGGAAGTAACATTTGATGAAATGCAGCCTGGAGACCTTATCTTCTTCTCTTATGAGGAGACAGGTGGATTTAGGAACATTGGTCATGTAGGAATGTATGTTGGTAAGGGGATGTTTGTGGATGCAAGAGGTACAAAGTATGGAGTTGTATTTAGAGAGGTTCCAACTAGCAATATTGTATTCATAGGACGACCATAATAAAGAGTTTGTTTGGGCAGGGTGTTAGTACCCTGCCTAAATTGTTGGAGGTATTTATGTTAAAGAAGTTTGATATTGAGATTAAAGAAGAGCTTGCCCGTGTTGTTACTGTTGAGGCTGAAACACTTGGAGAAGCCATAGATCAGGTCATGGATATGTATGATAAGGGTGAGATAGTTCTTGATGCGGATGACTTTGTGGGAAAAGAAGTTCATTCCATGGAGACAGATAAGAAAAGGTAAAGGAGGTAAGGGTTTATGTCTAAAAAGAATAAGTCCGACAAGCTCATGAAGAATCTGGAGTTTCTCTATAGAGAGCTTCAGAAGGAGTGGGACGAGTCAAAGGAAACAAAGCATACAGTGATTATGACACTTGAAGAGGCAAAGAAATATCGTAAGGAAATGCAGGAATATATTTCATATTATGGCGAGCTGTTAGAGCAGAATGAAGATATTTCATTTAAGGAAAGTGTTGGTTATTGTAAGCAGAATTATATTACGCTTCGTTTTGGAAGAAAGCTTATCAGTGAGTATGAAAAAGCGAAGGATTCAGGTGAAATATCTATTAAGCTTATGCTTGATAGGGAAGAATATAAGCTTTACAAGGAGATTCGTGAAGCTATGAGTTAGGAGGTAAGCAAGATGAGTGTTGATTACAAGGTTAGACAGATTTATAACCAGGTGATTCATGAAGTGACAGAAACGCCCGATGCGTGGAAGTCGGTTCTTCGTCTTGCAGGACAGATATATCGTTATGAATTTGATAATGTTCTGATGGTATATGCACAGAAGCCTCATGCTACTTTGGTCGCTGATTTCGACACGTGGAAGAAGGTTGGTAGATTTGTGAAAAGAGGAAGCAAGGGTATTGCGATTTATCCTTCACAGGCACTTCATCCAACTATGAGATATGTGTTTGATATCAGCGATACAGGTGGTAGAAATGTGGAACTTACTTGGAATTTGGATGGAGAAAAGGTTGCTTCATTTATGGATTATCAGATAAGAGAAGGTAAGTATCCATCTTATGAAAGACTGACAAGAGAAGATTCATTAACCGCCTTAAAGGACTTTACAAAACAGGAGATCAGAGCGATAATAGAAGAGGAATTCGATGAAAGAATTTCAGAATTTTCGCAGATTACAGGCAGTGTGATTAAGGGTTTCAGCGAAAAACGTGAGGGCTTACAGCATAGTGTTGACCTTGAAGAAATGGTCAGAAAAAGTATTTTATATGTTGTAGGTACGAGATGCGGATTTGACTTATCCTCAGAAGAACAGGATTTTAGTCAGATTGTAAATGTAACGGATGAAGATACGATTTACCGTCTTGGTTCTCTCATATGCGATGTCTCCTGTAATGTTCTTAGAGCATATGGACGTGACTGTGCAGCAGTCAGCAAGGAAAGGAGAATAGCATATGGTAGCAGAAATGAGTTACAAGGAAGTGGACGGGATACTGTATCCAGATCTTCAGATGCCGGACGAGAGGGAGAGCTTAACGAAGCTCGGAAAGTTCGGGATACTGGCAATGAATTATCTGAAGGAAAACGAGAAGGCGAGATACACGAGTCTTCTCAGATTCGGAAGATTAGCGGAGAAGATGCTGGAAGTGGAAGAGGAAGCAAATCAGATGATGGAGCACCTCGTAAAGCAGTATCTGGAGACACACAGACCGAAGGATTCAAGCAGTACAATGGAGATGTGGAAGATAAGGCAGCAGGCTCAGATGATGGCAGAGGAGATAGTGCTGACGGAAATCATTTACAAGTATCATTAGACGATGATGAAGAACTGAAAAAAGAGCTTGATGATATTGAATCATTAGGAGTTAAGAAGGAAGCAGCTGAATATAGGCAGGCTTCCTTTTTTGATGCAGAATATGGTCTTACTTATCCTGGTAAAACAGCACCAGCGGTAACAACTGACTATATGAAAAAGCTTTCTGACGATATGGAAGCAGCAAAAAGTGGCAAGCATAACTTCCTTAATCCGAAAAAGTCAACAACAGTTCCACCAGAATATGTAAAGCAGGTACTTCTTCGTGGTTCTGGTTTTGTAAATGGCAGAACAAGAATCTGTAAGATTTTTGAAACAGAGATTGATGCAGGTACAAGAGCAAAACTGATTAAAGATGAATATGGTCTTGGAGGTGCAGGCTGGCCTATAGAGGGCTTAGGACTGCACGGATATGACACATTTAAGAGTCAGGGTATTCGATTTCAGTGGAGAGACGAAGATGGAGAGGTAGAAGGCTATGTTTCATGGCGTGACATCGAAAAAGAGATAGGACTTCTTATTATGTCAGGAGAGTATCAGCCTGAGGCGCAGAAGGAAGTAAGTGTTGATGTGGATTTGGATGATGATATAGATGATAATTCAGATTCTATAGACGATAATGACGAGGAGTTTGATGAATTTGCAATTCCTGATGAACCTGACAGTTATGCTTCGGCTAGAAAGAAAGCTAGTGCTGTAACAGTTGATACAACAGGTATTACCGATGATGAAGCTTTTCTTGAGGACCAGATGGTTACAATGGCGGAGTATGGTGCTGAGGTGTTAGGAGAAACTGGTAAGTCACCATCCGATCTTCATTTTCCACCAACGGATTATGAAAAGATAATTCGTGAAATGGATGAGGACCTCCGTACAGCTATGGAAATACTTGTATCAGAGTGTAGCTGTTATACACCATTTAAGCCATTTCTTATGGATATTGTGCAGACAGAGAATCTGTTTATGCCAAACAAGTTGGATTTCTTGGCGGATGTTGTATTAAATGGAAAAGATTATAGGTCAGCATTTGCAAATAATCAGTATGGTCTTGTGGAATACAGCTTAAAGCCTTTTGAAATTGAAATCAATTATAAGAATAAGGATGGAGAAAGAATTAAGGCGACAGTTGGATATCGTGAACTTTATGAAGTGCTTACCTATATGGTAAAGGTTCCTCATTATTGTGGGGAAGATCATCTTGCGTGGTACAAGAATATGATGACTGATGAGAATGCAAATCGTTCCCCGATTTATCAGTTGTTTCTTGATAAGCAGGCAGAGATTGTAGCCAATCGTGAAGCCACAAGACAGAGAGCAATCGCTAATGGTTGGACTACGGATGATTCAAAGGAATCAGATGTACAGGTAAAAAGAAATTATCATTATAATCTGTGGAATCTCCCAACAGGTGGCGCAAAGACTAGGTATAAGTGGAATGTAGATGCGATAAAACTTCTTAAAAAGCTTGAAGCAGAAGGAAGGCTTGCAACCACTGAGGAACAGCAGGTGCTTTCACAGTATGCTGGCTGGGGTGGCTTAGCTCAGACTTTTGATGAGAGAAATAGCGACTGGGAAAAGGAGTATGCAGAGTTAAAGGAGCTTCTGACTGAGGATGAGTATATAGCAGCAAGAGCAACTGTAAATAATGCATTTTATACTTCGCCAGTTATATGTTCTTGTATCAACCAGGCACTTGTAAACTTTGGTTTCAGAGGTGGAAATCTTCTTGAACCAAGTATGGGTATTGGAAACTTCTTTGGCAGTATGCCAACGCCAATGCAGAGAACCAATCTGTACGGTGTAGAGCTTGATAGTATTTCGGGTAGAATTGCAATGCAGTTATATCAGAAAGCAAATATCACTATTGGTGGATTTGAAGAGACACAGTATCCAGATAATTTCTTTGATGTAGCAATAGGAAATGTACCATTTGGAGATTATAAGGTTTATGACGCAAAGTACAATAAATATAATTTTCGTATCCATGATTATTTCCTTGCAAAGGCACTTGATCAGGTAAGACCTGGAGGTATTGTTGCATTTGTAACTACAAAGGGTACACTTGATAAAAGTAATCCTGCAATTAGAAAATATCTTGCTGAAAGAGCTGAGCTTATCGGAGCAGTTAGACTTCCCAATACTGCATTTAAGGACAATGCAGGAACAGAAGTAACTAGTGATATCTTATTCTTGCAGAAGCGTGAGAGAAAGATGGAAGTTGAGCCTGACTGGGTGCATCTTGGATTTACCGAGGATGGTATTCCTATCAATTCATATTTTGTGGAGCATCCAGAAATGGTGCTTGGTCATATGGAATATGATACAAGAATCTATGGTCAGGACAGCAGATATACAGTATGTGTAAATGATGATCCAAACTTCAATATGTATGATGCATTAAATGCAGCTATTGGCAATATGCAGGCTGAGTTTACTGATTTCGACAGACTTGAAGAGGAAGCAGATGTCAGTGAAGATATTATTCCAGCTGATCCAGATGTGAGAAACTTTTCATACACCTTTGTGGACGGAAAGCTTTATTTCAGAGAAAACTCCCAGATGTATAGAAGGGAGGTGTCAGCGACTGTGGAAGAGAGAATCAAAGCACTTGATGAGATAAGAGCTGCAACAAGATATCTGATTGATATTCAGACAGAAGGTTGTAGCGAGGAAGCACTTGCGGATGGACAGAGAGTATTGAATGAAAAGTATGATAAGTTCGTAGAAAAATATGGACCGATTACTTCTTCTAGTAATAGCAGGGCATTTCGTGATGATAGCGATTATCCACTCCTTTGTTCTTTAGAGGAAGTGGATGAAGATGGTCATGTAAAGAAAGCAGATATGTTTTATAAGCAGACTATTAAAGCAAAGGTTGATATTGAAAGAGTAGAGACAGCCGTTGAAGCACTTAATGTATCAATCAATGAATTTGGTTCTGTAAATATTCCGTATATGTTAAGTATTTACCATCCAGACCTTGATAAGGTAAAGGAAAAGCTTGCTGGTAGTGAGCTTAAGGTGGCAGAGAATATGACATATAAGGCAGGAGATGATGTAACATTATCTCCAGAACTTGAGGAAGAGCTTGCAAGAGCAATTATGTTAGAGGAGCTTCAGGGACTCATATTCTTAAATCCAAGTGCGTACAATGCCAATAATCCGAACGCAGGATGGGAGGCAGCAGATGAGTATTTGTCTGGTAATGTCAGAGAAAAGCTTAGAGTAGCAAGAGCAATTATGGATGATTCTGAGATGCTTGCTGATGAAAAGGATATGTTTAGATTAAATGTATCAGCACTTGAGCAGGTACAGCCAAAGGACCTTGATGCATCAGAGATTGATGTAAGAATCGGAACCACATGGATTGATCCACTTGATTATGAAGCATTTATTTATGAGCTTCTTAATACTCCAAGAAGAGCAAGAGCGATGAGAACCTCGTGGTACAATTCGGGAATACAGATTAACTTAAATAAACTGAATATGGAATGGTTTATTGAAAATAAATCAATGGATAAGCATTCTGTGGCAGCCACCAAGACTTATGGTACAAGCCGCATGGATGCTTATTCTATTTTTGAGGCAACACTGAATCTTCGTACAGTTACGATAAAGGATAGAATTGATGATGGTGATGGTAAATACCATTATGAAGTCAATAAGAATGAGACGATGCTTGCAAGAGAAAAGCAGAATCTTATTAAGGAAGCATTTAAGGAATGGATTTTCAGAGATCCAGAGCGTAGACAGAAATATGTTAGCTACTACAATGAGACCTTTAATAATACAAGACTTCGTGAATATGATGGTAGCCATTTGCAGTTTCCTGGTATGAATCCAGAGATTGAGTTAAAGCCTCATCAGAAGAATGCTATTGCTCGTATTCTTATGGGTGGCAATGCACTTCTTGCACATTGTGTAGGTGCTGGTAAGTCATTTGAAATGATGGCTGCATGTATGGAGCAGAAGAGACTTGGACTTGCAAATAAGACGGTTATGGTTGTTCCGAAGGCACTTATAGGACAGACAGCAAGTGAATTTCTGCGTCTTTATCCGTCAGCAAATATCTTAGTGGCTACGGAAAGAGATTTTGAAAAGAGCAGAAGAAAGCAGTTCATCAGTCGAATTGCAACAGGCGATTATGACTGTATTATTATGAGCCATTCACAGTTTGAGAAGATTCCGATTTCTCCTGAGAGAAAGAAAATGATGATTGATAAGCAGATTGATGAGATTAGCTTTGCGATTTCAGAAATGAAGGAAAGTAATGGAGAGCGCTGGACTATTAAGCAGATGGAAGCACAGAAGAAAAAGTTAGAAGAACAGATTAAGGAGCTTACAGAAGAAAGCAGAAAGGATGACCTTATCACATTTGAGGAATTAGGCATTGATTCCATCATGGTTGATGAGGCACACAATTTCAAGAATCTCGCTATCTTTTCAAAGATGAATAATGTGGCTGGTATTAGTTCTTCAGGTGCAAAGAAGGCAACAGATATGCAGCTTAAATGTCAGTATATTACAGAGCTTAATGGTGGCAGAGGTATTGTATTTGCAACAGGTACTCCAGTTAGTAATACAATGTGTGAGCTTTATGTAATGCAGCTTTATCTTCAGAAGGAAGCTATGGAACAGATGGGTATTTATCATTTTGATTCCTGGGCAGCAAATTTTGGAGAGGTAACTACTGCTCTTGAGCTTACAGTTGAAGGTAGTGGTTTTAGATTCAAGAGCAGATTCAATAAGTTTACGAATCTGCCAGAGCTTATGAATATCTTTCGTGAGGTTGCTGATGTGCAGACAAGGGATATGCTTGATTTACCTGTACCAGAGCTTCGTGATGGAAAGTATATCATTGTGGAGAGTGAGCCTGATTGGTATGTGAAGCAGGTTATGGAAGATTTCGTAACCCGTGCTGAAAGAATACGTGGTGGTGGAGTTGATCCAAGTGAAGATAATTTCCTTAAGATTACTCATGAAGCAAGACTTTTAGGTACAGATGCAAGACTTCTTGAAGCTGCTGCACCAAATAATCCAGATGGTAAGCTGAATAAGGTAGTGGATAATGTATTTGCTGAATATGAAAAAGCAAAGGATGAAGGAAAGATTGGATGTCAGCTTATCTTTTCAGATATAGGTACACCAAAGGGAAGCTGGAGTGAGGATATGCTTTCAGATGACTTCTGGAAGAAATCAGGTAGTGAAGAAAGAAGTGCTGGAGACTTTGATGTATATAATTATCTGAAAACAGAGCTTGTGAAAAGAGGGATTCCGGCAGAGGAGATTGCATTTATTCATGATGCAAAATCGGATGCACAGAGAGATGCACTTTTTAAGGATATGAGAACTGGTAAAAAGAAGATTTTGATTGGTTCAACTGACAAGTGTGGTACAGGTGTTAATGTTCAGACACACCTTGTAGCAATGCATCATGTGGACTGTCCATGGAAGCCATCATGTATTGAACAGAGAGAAGGTCGTGGAATCAGACAGGGTAATGAGAATGATGAAGTTGCAGTATATCGTTATGTCACAAAGGGAACCTTTGATGCATACAGTTGGAGCCTTGTGGAAAATAAGCAGAGATTTATCAGTCAGGTTATGACGAGTAAGTCTGTATCGAGAACCTGCGAGGATATCGATGAAGCGACATTATCTTATGCGGAAATAAAAGCTGTAGCAACAGGTAATCCAATGATTAAGGAAAAGATGGAAATTGATAATGAAGTTCAGAGATTAAAGCTCTTAAAGGCATCATATGATAGCCAGAGGTACGGACTTCAGGACAACTATATGATTCGTTTTCCAAAGCTTATTAAAGCAGCAGAGGAGAAGCTTGCTTGTGTCAGAGAGGATGTAAAGGCAAGGGATGCAGAGATTATTCGTAGTGCCGAATTTGCTATTAAGGTAAAGGGCGTAACATTTACGGAACGTACAGATGGCGGAGCGAGTATGCTTGAAGCAATCTCAAAATGTAAGACGGGTGAGACAACATCTATAGGTTCTTTCAGGGGCTTTGAGCTTTTGGTTGAGAAGAACTTTATGGGAATCAATTATCTGGTGCTTCGTGGTAAGACGGATTATAAGGCTGAGCTTTCCACAAGTCCTGTTGGAAATATGGTTAAGCTTGAAAATCTGTTTAATGGTATTCAGGAAAATATTGATTATCTGGAAAAGAAGATTGAGCAGTATAAGCTTGATCTTGAAGCATCCAGAGTAGAATATGAAAAGCCATTTGCCTATGAGGAAGAGCTTAGAACTAAGATTGCCAGACAGGCAGAGCTTAATAACATGCTTGACCTTGAAAATGGCAAGGTAGAGGATGTGGATCTTGGCGGCAAAGAAGAAAGCAACAAGAATAAAAGTGGAGTTGCTGAGAATAAGAGTCCTTATCATACAGATGAAAGTCATAAAAGGTAACTATAGTTAATTATGCGACCATAGGAGGTGGTCATAGAATGAAAAAGAAGATTATTGCGGGTATCTGCATTGTGCTTGGGATTGCCATTACGGTAGTCCCTTTTTATTACCATTTTCATGGTCAGCAGGAAACGGACAAGCTGATGGAACAGTTTGAACAGAGTTTGGAGGACGATGAAGATGAGAGCGAAGAAGAGGTGGCAGAGGTTTCGGAAGAAGGCACCAGCATTAGTGAAGAGGATGCAGCCTTACTTTCCGAACAGGAAGTCATTGGTATTATCGAAATTGAGGCTTTAGACCTTAAGTATCCGATTGTGGAAGGTGCTGATTCAAAGTCTATAGCATATGCGATTGGTCATATGTCAGAAACTGCAGGAATTGGAGAAAAAGGTAACTGTGTCTTATGTGGTCATAATGGTAGCAGAAATGGAACATTCTTCACTAACCTGAATCAGATATCCATCGGTGATGAGGTAAAGATTCTTGATAAGAGGGGTGAATGGCATCGTTATGAGGCAAAGGAAACATTTATTATCGGTCCGAGAGATAATTCGGTGAAGAATCAGTCGGGTGAAGAGATACTTACTCTTCTTACCTGTGCTAATAGAGGAACGCAGAGATTTATATGTGTTTGCACTCCTATAAAGGCAGGTGAGACAGATGATTAAGAAATGTAGATTAAAAGATGCAGAAGAAATAATCAGCAATATGGAGCTTTCATATATAGCAGATGATATTGCTGAAACAGAAGAGGATACCCAGGTAGTTGTGAGTGGATATTATGTGTTGATTCCAGAACTTAATTTACAGCTGCATGAGGGTATCCTTTGTAATTTTGATGAAGAGGAGAACATGTTCATGCCTGATGTAGCTGTAACAGTAGTGTATGAGGTGGATGCGGATAGAACTGAATATATCTACTTTGAGTCAGATGGTATGGAGACAACTCTTTACAACTTCCTTGGTGGAAAGAAGTCTGCTGGGGAGATAGAAAACCTTTGGTGTGAAATTGTAGTGCCAGAGGAAGGGGAAATGAATAGAAAATAAAAAGAAAGGAAAATGCGTGACTATTATCCCCGAAATATCACGCAAGGATTTGATTATGAAGTATTCAATCAGAGTAAATGAAGTGAAGAAGGAAGACGGTAATGTAAGAGGCTTTGCAACAGTAGTATTTGGAGATTCATTTAAGATTACTAATATTGCTATTGTGGAGAACAAGGATAAGGGACAGCTTTTCGTGTCTATGCCTAGATACAGGTCAAGAGAGAGAGATGAAAGCGGTGCGACTGTATATAAGGATGTATGTAATCCGATTACAGCAGAGTTCCGTGAAGAGCTTTATGCCAATATCTTAGAAGAGTTTGAGCGCGTAAAGGAGCAGGGACAGCCTGAAAGAGGTCGTGATGGTGAGGTTGAAATGCCACAGTTTTCCGTGACTGTGACACCTTTTGAGAGAGAAGGCAGCAATATCCGTGGACTTGCCAGAATCTATTTTGAGGACAGTTTCATCGTCAACAATGTGAATATCCTTCAGGGTAAGGAAAAGGTATTTGTATCAATGCCATCTTACAAGACAAAGCAGAAGGATGAGGCAGGCAAGGATATCTATCAGGATATCTGCTATCCGGTAACAAAGGAGTTCCGTGAGAAGCTTTATGGAGAAATCGAGAGAGCATATCAGGAAGCAAAGGAAAAGCAGAAGGAAGAGTCTAAGGATTCAAATAGCCAGGATAAGTCTAATGACAAGGAAGAGAAAAAGGACGGACAGGCTATTGGTTCAGGTGAGTCCCTTCCCTTTCGTTAATGAGTAACTGTAGTAAATGAATTAAACGTAGTGCGTGAGTCTGTCAAAAGTAAGGCAGGCTCATTTGCATTACAGATTGGAGGCAATTATGGAAGAGATGGTTAAAACATCCATGACAAAAGATGAGATTATCATGGAGTTAATGGAACTCTTAAAGCAGAATGATCGTAAGAAGCAGGCAGGCGAAGTATTTGAGATGTCAGCTTATGTGGATATGCTTGAAAACAAGCTTGATCAGATGACACATGAGCTTGTGGAGATGCGTAAGGAGCTTCGTGAAATGAAGGAAGAGCAGGCATCAAAGACATTAAAAGAAACATTATCAGAAATGGTTGACCGTGCTGAAAAGCGCTGTGATGAAATGAAACAGAAGCTCTTTGAAGTAAAAGAAGATATGAAGGAAAAGGCAACTGAAATCATTACAGAGTTTAAGAAGAAAGGTAAGGAAGCATTAAACAAGGTTTCCGAGTTCTTTGGTGTAAAGAAGAAGCTTGAGAAAATCAGAGATAAGGTTAGAGAGGGTATTGTCGAGACAGATATTACACTTGCTAGAATAGACGGATTTACAGAAGGTGTGCATGTGGCTAATCAGCAGATTGCAAATAGCTTTAGAGTGCTTGCAGGTAAAGACCAGAAAGATTATTCTCAGGAGATTTTCAAAGCAGACAATTCTATGCTTCGTAAGCCTTGGGCATGGCAGAAGAGAGTGTATCAGAACTTAGAACTTCATCTTGATGCTGCGATTGATAAGGTCGAGAATCTTTCTCTTGATGTGAGAAATCAGAACTATGAAGAGATTAAGAAGATTGCTGATAGAGATGAGAAGAAGGTCGCTGCTGAAAAAGCAAAGGACCAGATGGATAGCTACACAACATCTGTAATAACACCTATTATGGGTGTGGCAGAGGGCGAGCATAAGTATGGAGCTGATGCTTTTGAAGAGTTCATGGCAAACAATCAGGGCGATAAGGATAAGGGCAAGGCTCCTGTGGATGTTGCTCCTGTGAAGAAGGATGAGAAGAGAAGATAAGGTAGTGCTGATCCAATTAGTGGGTGGAATCACATCTGAATAGGTGTGATTCTACTTTTTTGTTGGGATTGTCATTTTTATTTGTGGAAATAGAATAAACAAACAAAGATCAACTTTGACGGTTGATTACTTGTTGTCAAAAATAATGACATATTGACAAAAATAATGACATATTGTATACTTGTATTGGCGGTTAGTATCTGATGTATATTGGCGAATATAATTGTTTGAAGGGAGAGTATGAGTTGGATATTATTATAAAACAAGAATGCGAAAAATACTGGAAAATTTCCGATGTGGAACGTGAAAATTGTAAAGAAAAATTAAGGAAACAATTGCCAATGCTTAGAGGGGCGGTAGGAACATCACAAGTTGATATTGCAAATGCTATTGGTATTTCAAGACAAACATATAATGCCATAGAATCAGGAAAAAAGGAAATGAATTGGACAATTTATTGTTCGTTATTATTGTATTTTGATTATCATCCTAATGCTCATACTATTATTCACCAATTAAATATTTTTCCATCTTGGCTAGAAAGTACTCAATTATATACTACTACAATATGTGAAAATAATTCAAAAGAAATATAGTAATTGATTGGAGGAATATGTTTTGAAAAATAAAACAAGTTTAACTAAGGATGCGATTTTAAAAGATCCATATAACTATACATTAAAGGAAATGAAAGATTGTTTGGGTGAAGAAATGGCAACTGATTTTTTTGAGTCATTGTATAAAAACAAACCCAAAATTCAGAATCAGACGGTGAAAATAAAAGAAGTATTTAATGGCAAAGATACATTAAAATATGCATTTGAATTATCAGATGGATATTGTATAGAAACGGTTTGTATAAAAAGAAAAACAGGGATAACTGTTTGCGTCAGTACTATGGTTGGATGTCCAGTGGGTTGTATTTTCTGTGCTTCTGGAAAGAATGGTTTTATACGAAATTTATCAAGTTCAGAAATTGTACAACAGATAGTTTTACTAAAAGAAAAGGTTAATCGTATAGTTTTTATGGGTATGGGGGAGCCTTTATTAAATTACGGAGAAGTAATAAAAGCTATTCATATTTTGCGAGACAGAGATGGTCTGAATTTTCCTACAGACGGAATTACTATTTCAACAGTTGGACCAATTAATCAATTAAAAAAACTGAGAGAAGAACACTTAAAGATTCAGCTTACGCTTTCTTTGCATGCAACTAGTCAAGTTAAAAGAGATAAAGTAATGCCACATATGCGTGGGAATTCGATAGATGATGTTGTAGAAGCAGTTCTATCTTACTCGGAACGTCATAATAGAAAAGTAACAATTGCATATTTGTTAATACCAGGATTTAATGATGGACGTGAAGATATAAAACAATTAAAAAAATGGTTTTTTGGAAAAAATGTATTGATAAATGTGTTGCAATATAACGAAACGGATTATGTAGGGATAAAGAGACCAAACAAGCAACAGTTGGTTCAATTTAAAAGAGAATTAGAGAAAGAAGGATTAGTGGTAAAACTTCGTGAATCTAGAGGTAACAATATTAAGGCGGCATGTGGTCAGTTGGTAAGTAAACACAATAGAAGTAAGAAAGACGATGACTACATAAGGAAAAATAAATCTTTTGACAAAAAAAGAAAGCCGAATCGAAGAAAAACAAAGAAAAGAGGATAAGATATGATAGTTGCTGATTTTCATGTTCATTCAACTTTTTCTGTTGATGGAATGTCGACGATGGAACAACATTGTATTGCAGCAATACAGAAAGGGATAAAAAAAATCTGTTTCACAGAACATGTTGATTATAACATTGCCGAGTACAACGTGGGAAAGGTAAAAGATAATAGAAAACAGAATTTTGATATTAAAGAATGCGAGCATGATATCTTATTGTTCTAATGCACTTAGACATATCACAGATATACAATGTAGCGGTGCGGCATGCAGTGGTTTGAAGTTTTCTGGATGTTACACATATTACAAGCCAGTTATGGCAATGGCCCGAATGGTTTTGGATGATATTTCAGTTGAATCAAACGGTGAGATTAGTACAACTGGATATATTATTCCATATGCAATATCAATGGAGAAATTATTTGAGGTTTATGTCCGTGCTTATCTTAAAAAGAATGGAATCGAGTCATACAGAAGCAAGAGTGATAAAGGTATTAGACTTGAAAAATTTGATGATAAAACAGATGTGTTTGTGGAGGATGAGGGCTTAGTTAATCCAGGAAAGTATATCTCAGGATCGATAAAACCTGATCTGATTCTAATAGATAGAGAAAGCAATGAAACGGTTGTGTTTGATGTTAAGTACAAGGATTATACTAGTGGTGATGCAAGAAATGATAGACTCCAACTTTTGGCGTACAGTATGATGAAAAATGCTAACAATGTTGGGATTATACTTCCAGCACAAGCTGAAGAAGAGATTTTTGATGCACGAAGAATTAATACGATGGAGAATCGTATTGTTAAATATCATCAGATGCTTTTGGGGATGAAGAAAGGTGATTCAACTATCGCAAATTATATTAAAGAAAGTACATTTGATAAGAAAGGCTAGTATGGATATTTGATGTAAAAGAAGGTATGTAATGAAACATTATAGACAAATTATAATTAATATAGAGGTCGAGGATGACTTACCAGAACAAAAACTTGATGAACTAGTAGATAAGGTCAAAGCTACTGTAGAAGAGAACACGGATAATAAAGAAATTCAGTTAGACGGTGTTCGAGTGAATTAAGGAGGTTGACATGAATATTTCAAGAGAAAAGAAAAAAGAAGAAGCTCTCATAAGAATGAAAGTTATTGCAGAGCACTTTAATCTTGGAGATAAATTGATTAATTACCTGAAAGACGATAAATTATATTATTCATATGCATATTCTATGGATACAATCAACTATGATGAGAGATATGTAAAGATTGTACAGGATTTTGAAAGACAGAAGAATGCGTATGTATATCATGTGGTTGAAGCAAAAACTCAAGATGGGTATACATTATTGTCTTTATTGTTTGTGGGCGATCGTGAAGAAGATTGGATAACTGAACGTTTGGATGGCAATTCCATTTTTACATTTACGATATGTGTTGAGAATCCAGAGTATAGTGCATTTGGTGAATTTGGTTGGATTCTTATGGATTCGCCTATGGGATATTTGATGAGAACTGCTTAATAAGAAAAACAGCATTGGAGAGAGTAGGGGATATAATTCTCGTTCTCAACGATGCTGTTTTATGTTTTGTTTGAGTTTTATGGTTTCTCATAGCTGAAAACTTCCTCAACTGCCAAGCCAAGATAAGCGGAAAGACGCAGTGCCATTTCAAGCGAAGGATTGCGTTCACATCTTTCGATTCTACTTATAGTACGTTCGCATGTTCCAGCAGCCTCGGCGAGGTCCTTCTGATTAAGTGAGCGTTCTTTTCTGATTTCTTTTAAGTTATTTACTACAGCCATAAACATCCCTTCTTTCTTATAATAATAGGTTAATAAAAGCTAGTCTGGATAGCTACTGTAGTAATTCTATCATAGGGTATGTCCCAAATATGGGACTTCTACCCGATGACTTTACCGAAAATCATAAAATTACTGTCTTCTACAATAGGTATAGGCTTATATGCTTTGTTGAGTGATATAAGATTATGACCGTCTTTATTATCCTGCAACTTCTTAATGTATCCAGAACCATCAAGGAAGAAGATGCCGATTTCGCCATCCTCAAGATAATTCTGTTGCTTAACCCAAACAATCTGACCGTTAATAAACTGTGGCTCCATACTGTCTCCTGATATGCGTAATCCAAAATCAGCTTCATCAGGAACTTCTGCACCTACTTCAATTTCTTCATAGTTATCGCCGTCAAGAATACTACCAGTACCTGCGGATACAGGGATATCAAATAATCGAAGCTTTCTTCTAAATGGAATAATTTCAGCAGTTTTCTTTTTGTATTTTCCAGATTCTACTAATAATTGAATATACTCGATTGCTTTAGCCTTTCCCTCATCATTCAGTTCTGAGAGTGGATTGTTTGGATTGCTGCCAAAGTATTCTTCATATACATCAGCTATTCCGAGTATTCTGCACATTTCTAAGAAATATGGAACTCCAGGATCGTTCTTGTCAGTCTCCCATTTGGAGATTGCCTTGCTGCTTACTGTAAGACCGCTTGCAGCCATTTCATTTGCAAGGTCAGACTGGAGCATGTTCTTCTTTTTTCTGTTATTTGCTATTATTTCGCCGATTGAACGCATATTATTCGCCTCATTTCTAATAGATTCGGTACTATTTTGCTATATACAGTATAACATGCCAAATAATAAAATCAACCACAAATCGACAAAAAGACGGAAATACAACCAAAATGTCAGTTGAAATCGACAGACTATAGAATTATACTAACCATACAGTGATTCGCTACTTAGACGAATTTATTAGAGAACTGAAAAGAGGTGGTTATCAAAATAAACGGAATGGTACATATTTATAATCGGAACGGTACAGGAGGTGTGAGAACACTTCGGTATTCGCAATTATCGCCGCAGAGCGATTCAAAGGAGGAAAAAAGATATGTTATACGATCTTAATGAAAAGACAACAGAGATTTATGGTTTTATTTGTGACTTTAACAGAGCAAATGGTTATTCGCCATCTGTTAGAGAGATAGGGCAGTATGTGGGGATGAGTTCCACATCAACAGTTCATTCTTATCTTAAGAGGCTGGAAGAGTGTGGCTACATCACGAGGAAGAAAGATTGTCCTAAAACAATTCAGATTGTATAAAGCGAGGAGGTTTGGCTTAGTGAGTCGTAAAGTATATGTAAACGTGCTTGCTGAATTCACGAGTGATGGACAGCTTATTCCTAAGAGCCTTACCTGGACAGATGGAACAGTCTATGAAATCGAGAAGATAGTAGAAGCTAGAAGAGCAGCAAGTATTGTAGCAAGAGGTATGGGCGTGAGATATACCTGTCTTATTAAGGGTAGTGAACGTCATTTGTTTTATGAAGATAACAATTTATGGTTTGTTGAAGGGATAGCTAAAAGCTGATTGTGCGGTGGCATAATCAGTTAGCTTCAAAGATCAGCATTGTTCGGGGCATGATATATGCGACGGAACTCCCGGCAAGAAAAGCTTGCAAAGGTGATTCCCTTTTCCTTTTCAAGTACAAATGGTTTTTGTATTTAGAAAGGAGTTAACTGTAGATGGAAAGAATAAATAGCATTGATATTCGATGTAGAAATAAACATTGTAATAAATTATTTATGGTTTATCACATAACTGGAAGTGATAAGATCTTGGAAATGGAAGGATTCGAGCTTAAATGCGAAAAATGCAAGAGAGTTCTTAGATTGAGAAATTATACAGAGAAAATGCTCTTGGAAAGGGCAGAAAGAGGTGTTTTTAGGGTGTAAATTGTGTTTGGACACGTCCAAAGTGATTATGGACGCGTCCATGGATTGCTTTTTTATGAGAAGTTGTGTAATCTCAAGAAAAAGCAAGGAGGACACAAGATGAATTACAAGGATAATAATATTTTTTGGAACAATGCACGTATTTTTTTTGAACAAGAAAAAATGGGAGCAAGAGTAGTAGCAAACGGGATATCACAGAAGGCATACGAGGATGGTTACTCGGTAAGCAAATCATCAATTGATAATTATTTGAAGGGTGGAATGCCAAATGATGAAAGAATATATGGTAAGGTTGCTAACCTTTTAGATGTTACCGTGGAAGAATTGTGCACGCCTGATTTTGCAAAAAAAAGGTACCTTAAGGAGAGAAGATTAAGATTGCTTGATATAATAACTAATGATAGGTTTGATATTAAAGGATTTATTTTGCCTTTGATAGTATTGATGTCTGCTTTAACTATCGTAGATATGCGTGTTTTTCCAGTCTCAACAGTAATGATTACATGGTTGTTTCTTATGATTATATTATATATGTGTAATGATATTGTCGAGGAACTAAAATTCGATGTTGGGAAGGTAAGACATAGAATAATTGTTTTTATATCAGAGCATAAGGTGATTATTTCAGTACTGTATTTGATGTGTCTAGCAATGTGGGATTGCAATTTTCTTGAAGAATTTGGAATAGGGATTTTGCTTATCGGCGTAATTATATTAGCGGGTTTCGATATTGGAATTAAAGATACGTTGAAATGTGAAGAATTAAATGGAATGCAAAAGAGTTCATTGTTGTTTTCAGTTGTAATTGCATGTTCGGTTGGGATGTTGTTCATTGTGGCATTGGCTCATCAGGTAATTGTCAACATTCAAGGACTATTATAAGGGTGGATGTAATGATTGAATTCAGATGCAAAAACATTCGCTGTAATAAGTTAATTATGAAGTATTATATGACTGGTAATAATGAAAGATTAAGTTGTGATGGACTTGAGTTTAAATGCGAAAAGTGCAAAAGAGTGTTTAAATTGAAGAATTATACAGAAAAAATGATACTTGAAAATTCTAAAAATGGGATTTTTAGGATATAGTAAACATAATAGTGGCAGCCACTCGATAAGGACGGTGGCTGGGGAGCTTGCTATCATAAGCATGGTAGGCAAGCTATGATCCAGTCATGTCAGTACCACGGACACGAGGGAAACGAATAGTGTAGGTGAATACCTATGCCGTTTCTCTCGTGTTTTTTTTGTTCATAACACTATTCGTTTCCGTGGCGGAAAGGATAGAGGAATGAATTATTTATATGATGTTAAGGAATCAGGAAAGAGAATAAAGGAATTGAGAAAGCAGGCAGGATATACACAGGAGACTTTTGCTGCAAAGATTAATATGTCGCATAGAACTTATTCGGGCATCGAGTCTGGGGCTCATAGTACAAGTATCGAGACTTTTGTGGATATCTCTAATACACTTGGTTGTACGTTGGACTACATTATAAAAGGCAAAGAGTCTGAAACTATAGAAATACCAAAAGATTTACCAGAGAATAAAAGAGTAATGCTAGATTTGTTCTTAAAGAATTTGTTATAAAAGTTGAAATGCTGCTTGGTTTTAACTAAGAAGTTTTTGTTTATGAATCAGTAACTACGCACCAGATACGTAGTTACTGCGTATTTAACCTCATAAATTTTTATTATCGTTCAAACTATAATTTAATCATGGTTGAGGCAGTAAGCTGAGCCACACACGAGAGTGTAGCGCGCAAAACTCTCCTGAATATTTAGATATAAGGAGATTAAAAATTATGAAGACAGATTCAAAGTCAAAGATAAACGTTAACTTAAAGAAGGAAGCTCCTTCTAAGAAGAAGCCTATCTGTGCTGGAGTTGGATTTATCAAGACGCGTATGGCAGATTACAAGGTTATTGGTATTCACAGGGTAATGGAATCTATTGCAGATTCATTAGATGTAGATTTAATTGATGTAATTGTTGATCGTTCCGGAAGTAGAGATATCGATCGCAAGGCGATTGATGATATCTATGAGTGGCTTGATAATGCACCAGTTCAGTTCTTAATCGTTGGTTCGCTTAAGGATATTTCTGATGACAAGGATGATTTCGACAGATTCATGGAGGACATGAGTGAACGTAAGGTTGTCATTATGTGTCTGGAAGGCAATACAGTTATTATGCCTAGAATAGATTCGGATGATGACGACGATGATGACGGAGATGACGAGTAAGGATGGAAAATAGTAGCTTGAGTGGAAACATTTCATTATCAAGCTGCCGATTCGTGACAACAGCAGCAGGGACAATCGTATATGCAGGTAATGGAGATTACCTGGGAATGTATGAGACCGAAGATGCTGCTGTTGAAATGATTCGGTTAATGATAAGCGATGGAGGTAGTGCTGATGAAGTATGATGGTTACGCTGTCGGTTCTATCCTTCGTAATCTTCGTAAAGGAAAAGAATTGACACTTGAAAAAATGAGTGGCGATACAGGAATTAGTGTATCGGCAATAAAGCAGTATGAACAGGGCGGCAGACAGCTTAGTATCAAGAATTTGTATGTGCTGGTTGATTTCTTTGGAGTAGATGCCAATACAATCTTAAATGTGTCTGTACCAGAGAATAAGGTATCAATAGATGACAAGCTTAAGCAGCTTGATAAAAAGCAGAGAGAGTATTTGACTAGAACATTTCTTTATATGATGGACCATGTAAATGAGATGGCATCTTAAGGAGGTTGGCAGATGAGCAGAACAAGAAAAAGAAAAGTTTTCGAGTGTATTGAGTATCTGTCAGTAGATGCTCCTTTAAATAAAGTAGATTTTCTTGAAGATAAGCAGAGCAAATACATTCGTGAGTATGTAAAGAATAAGGAATATATGATTGTCGGAACTGAACGCAGACATGGCTTTTCACAGGGCGATGTAAACAGACAGTGGGCAAGAATTGTCAATTTGATTCGTAAAGGTAAGGTTCAGGGAGTTGTAGTTGCCAATATGGCAGTGGTTGCAGCTGATATGCCTGATGCATTTTACAAGGTTGGACAGGTTATTGATGCAGGTGGAATCATTGTGTCAGTTGATGATGGAAGGCTGGATCTTAAGATTGGAGGATTTGGTAATGGAGAAGAGTAATAAGAGAACATATAAAAAGTACAATAAATTCGATGTGGTATATGCAGACTTTGGTAGAAACCCAAATGGTGTCGAGGGTGGAGTTCGTCCGGCTATTATTGTTTCGTGTAATGCTTCAAATCATGAACATGCACCGCAGATTTCAGTTGTGCCGCTTAGCACAAAGCTTAAGGATATTCCTGTGCATGTGAGAATTGAGCCAGAAGATGTGAGGGGTTATAGACTTAAAGGCAAGTCTGACTTTATGCCAGAGGATGCACAGACTCTTGCAAAGGGATGTATCAGAGGTAAGAGTGGATATATTCCAAAGGATTCAAGCGTTAGAGAAGATATTGATCGTGCGCTCATTATGCAGTTTGACCTTTTACCTGTTGCTAGAAAAATGGTTATGGAAGAATTAGCAAAGGAGGGTGTTGTTAATGGATAGTGTGACAAAGAAGACAAATAATAAGAGATTTGTAAGATATGCTGAGGGTGCTGAAATCTATTCTATGAGTGTTTCAAAATTTATGCAGTTAGCCAAGGATGCCAAAGCTTGTTATAAGGTGAATCAGTTGGTACTTGTTAATTTGGATATTATAGATAGATATCTTGAAACATTCCATATTATAGATGATGACTTTTATAAGTAATCAGAAACATATGTTTATAGGATGAAACTCATACAGACCACTCCGAAAAGGTGGTCTGTGATACAATATGGAGAAATATGAGCTAAAGTGAAAATAAGGTATTGACTTTTGGTGTCACCAAAAGTATAATATAGACAAGATATGAAGGAGGCATACAGATGGCTAAGATGGGAAGACCAAAGGTTGATAAACCAATCAATCATTCGGTTACAGTAAAATTCAGAGAAGAAGAATACCAGCTAATGGTCGAATATGCTGAGCGTCATAATCTATCCATATCGCATATGTTAAGGTTAGGAATTGAAATGCAGCTTATGCAGGAAAAAAGTAATAATTCCGAAACCAAGTAGCTAAGGCTCTTTTCTCCCAGAAAGGAGAAAAAGATGGCTTGTAGAAAAGATGGAAAAGGAAGAGTTTTAAGGAGAGGTGAGAATTACAGAAAAGCAGACGGAAGATATTCATATGTATATCGAGATGCAATGGGTGTTAAAAGAACCATTTATGCAAAATCTCTTACTGTATTAAGAGAGAAAGAGGAAACACTTGTCAGAGATCAGATGGATGGGCTTAATGTTTATGTAGCTGGAAAAGCTGATGTAAACTTTTTGTTTGATAGGTATATATCAACGAAAACAGAACTTAGAAGTACCACAAAAAGCAATTATTTTTATGTGTGGAATCATTTTATCAGAGATACGCTTGGCAAGAGACGTATAAAAGACGTGAGATACTCAGATGTATTATTTTTTTATAATGATTTGGTGACAAATCAGGGATTGCAGATTAACACATTAGAGAGTATCAATACAGTTTTGAGACCTACGTTTCAGTTGGCAGTTAGAGATGATATCATAAGAAAGAATCCGGTAGATGGTGCATATTGTGAAATCAAGAAGCGCAATGGTGGTTCGAGAAAAACACGAAGAGCACTTACGGTTGAACAGCAGAGAGAGCTTATGGATTATGTAGCAAATAATCCTTGCTTCTATCATTGGTATCCGTTCTTCTTGTTCTTGTTAGCAACAGGATGTCGTATTGGAGAAGCTATTGGAATTCGCTGGGATGACATTGATTTGGAAAGAAGAGTAATCAATATCAATCATAGCTTAACTTATTATCAGCGTTCCGATGATTCGTTTAGATGCGAGTTTAGAGTTTCGTTACCAAAGACGGAGGCTGGTGTTAGACTTATTCCGATGATGCCACAGTTATATGAGGTATTGAAGGATGAGTATGACAGACAGACAAAAGAAGGATTTTGTGAAACCAACATTGATGGTATGACAAACTTTGTGTTTACTAACAGATTTGGGAATCCTCACAATCCAGCAGCTGTTAATCGTGCTATTAAGCGCATTGTGGATACTCACAACGCAGAAGAGGAAGTTGAAGCAAAGAAGAAGAGAAGAGATCCGATTATCATTCCAAGATTTTCATGTCATATCTTCCGCCACACATTTGCTTCGAGATTCTGTGAAAATGAAACTAATATTAAAGTTATTCAGGAAGTGATGGGACATGCGGATGTATCAACTACGATGAATATATACGCAGAAGCTAATCCGGAAGTTACCAGAGCTTCGATTGAAAAGTTAGCAAAGAACATGGATATATTGTAGTAGAAAAGAGTCCTCTTGATTGATTCTTTTCAGTATGGTATAGTCCTATCTGACTTCGACATTTAGGGATGTGTTGTTGTGTCAGAACAACAATACATGGCTGACCACTCGAAAAGTGCTAAGACTACTTTTTGACTACTTTTCTTCAAAAAATTATGGAAGAGTAAGCAAGAGTATGAAAGCCGGAAATGCCCGAAATATAAGGGTTTACAAGGATTTACAAGGGTGAGTTAGAAGTCCAAAAAAATTCCCGACAATGAAAAGTTTGAACAGTGAAAGTTAGTAAAATCAAGGGCTGGAGCAATCATACAGCCAAAATTTAACACCAACTTAACACCAATTTTTGAAGTTTAACACTGAGAACAAAATATGAGGCAAAAAGAAGCAGTCGAACAATGCAATTCGGCTGCTTTCTTTGTACTATGTGATTGTAAGTATGAGTACAGGTATAGCGAGGTATACCTATAGGAATCTTTTCTTATAAGAGAACGGTGTATGAACGTCAACACTATCGTTTGATTACTACGGTGCTATTTTGTACCGATTTTATTGAATCAATTCTAAGCTATCCCAGAGCCGTTCTAAGGCGTTTCAATTTAAGGGGTATAAGTTACTTATGAATCACCATGCAGGCATCAGAGCAAGCGTACAGGCATATCTGCGTGTACTATGCGTTCCAATTCATGTACTGAGCAACAATACGCTTTACAGCTTCATTTGACAGATACTTGTGCAAGTCATCTGGAAAGCATAGAAACACGTTTGCCGGAAGTTCGGCTGTCTGGCATGGCTTGCAGTCTTTGTTCAGCTGGTAGTTTGTTGCAACGGCATATGGAATCCCCTGCTCTGAAAAGCCGAGAGAAACAGAAAGTTCGTCTTCTGTGCTTTCTGTATCGGCAAGAATTGCCTGTGTGCGACCATCAACAGTTTCGATTTCTGCCGATAGTTTTTCTTTGGTCAGAATGTCATCAACGCTGTCCAGAAAATCTGCAAGGTATTCGTCCATCAGTCCAATATAAATGACAACACGAGCAACAGCTTTCAGTTCATTGCTGAGAGAAGATGTCAGCATCTCGTCCAGATGAAACAAGTGAAGCTTTGGCGTATCACCGGAGTAGTCCCATGTGGAAGCGATTAACATAAAAATTGCTCCGTCAGATGCAATTCCGAGTGTCAGGGAATCAGAATGATGCTTTAATCTGATAGACGTATTGTAGCAGTCAAGCTTTTCAGATTCTTCAACAGAAACGCAGATGCCGTTTTGCTCAATAGAACTTGTCAGGAGAGAAAAATGATGCAGTTTCTCTTCTAAAGAAACAGCTGTGCGGTATGCAACACTGGCAAGCTCTTGCACTTCTGTACTTCCCTGCATCAGTTGCCTTGTGTTTTCAGAAATATATGTGATTCGATTCATCTTTTGTCACTCACCGTTCGCTTGATGTACCTTTTTCAGGTGTCGAATGATTCTTTTCCTGAAAATGTGTTTTTTCCAGTTCCGCAGAAAAAGCACGGTCAGTTTTTGCTGTCAGCTCTACATGGATTCCCTTGTAGTCACTGATGCCAAGTTCTGCTACCAGAGCAATTCTGTTGCCCTCAAACTGCGGATAAGATTTTTCGTCATACGCCCAGTCTGCAATATCGAATTTTTCTTTGGTTTCATCATCGACAATACGAACAGATTTCCAATCCGGTCGTTGCCTTTTATAGAGCTGGTTACGATTATTTTCCTTGCCTTCCACAACAACAGACGGCAGTTGCAGTCCAGTACCAGTCGGTTCAAGAGCCATTACTTTTGCAAGTGTTTCCTGCGAGGAAATATCACTGAGCTTCATGTCAAGATATGTCCGGTCTTCCAGTGGCTTTTGTTTCATATCGTCCTGAAACTTATCAACCAACTGCTCCAGACGTGTGATGTCATTCAGAGCAGAAATGCCAATTGCATCGCTGTGTCCACCATAGGTCATTTGAAGCTGCTGGTCTCCGAACGCTTCTGCTTCTCTGGCAACAATGAAATCCACAAACGCTTTCAGACTGGTTTCGTTGTTTGCAGTATTTCTGCCACTGCCGGAGTAAGACTGCGTTTTATCTTCGTAGGTCACGCACAGAATTGCTTTGTCCGTTGCTTCGGCAAGTTTTCCTGCAACCAGTCCGGCAAATGCGTGAGGCACGTTATCCGGAAGCTGATAGACAGCAATGTTGTTGTCTTTGTCATTGCCGTAGCGTTGTTCCTGCACAAACGCCTTGTATTCGTCCGAGGTCGTCAGTTCTCCAATCAGAGCTTTACGCTGTGTGTTTTGTTCCTGCAAGAAGTCAAGCTCCCGATAGGTTTTTGCTGACGATTCATCGCCAGTGATAGCTTTGTACATTCTTGCTGCACCATTCTCGCCAGCAATTTCACTCATGCGTGATGCAGAATTTAAGAACGCACCAACATTGAATGCCAGCTGGTGTGCGGTCACACCGTCCGGAATATTGTTTCGTGCAAGCATATTGCCGATTACAAAATCCAGATTCTTTTCATCTGCATTGTCGATTCTGCGTAGTCCGTCTTTGAGGATTTCACGATTGTTGCTGTGTGTGTCCAACACATCAACCATATCCGTGGCTGTACCGATAGCAGCCATGACAGCCATCGTGTTTTCCAGCTTTTCTGTAATTTGCGGTTGAATGGATTTGTTCTGTGCCAGAGCAGGCATTTCTTGAAAAACACGATACGCAAGTCCGGTTGCACAATATTGTGCATTCATTTCATCGTTTTCATGCAGAGCATGAGGATTCAGAAGTCCTTTGTTATTGTCAGTGTTGTCCACAAAAGCATTGCGGATTGCATCGTCTTCAATTAGATGATGGTCGATGATAATAACATCATCACCGAGCTGTTCTCTGGCAAAGGGAAGCTGATTGCTTCCCATATCGGAAATGATATAGTGACGGTCATCTTCACCCTGTAAATCCGGAGACAAGCCGTAAGAACCACGCCTGTCATTCAGCTGCACATCTACATCGCAGTCCGGAGCAATCGCCTTGACGGTGTGTTCCAGAATGTATGCAGAGCAAATACCGTCTGCATCGTAGTCAGAGAGAATCGTCACTTTTCCAGACACAGCTGCATCAATCAGTTTTTCTGTAGCATTGTGAATCATTTCTGTGGTTTCTTGTGCTTCTTCTGTGATAGCTTCTCTCGCTTTCACATCGTCAAGCATTTCATCGAGTGTAAGTTTTGCCATGCAATGCTCCTTTCTCAGTCTAAGCTCATGTCAAGGTCGTTATTCATATCTGGTTCTTCCGGCGGTTCAGGCATATTTTCAAATTGGAAGTTGTCCTCTACGTCACTATAAGGGTCTTCTGGCAGTTCATCTGACGGATAGTTCGGGTCGAACGCAGCATCTTCCTGCTCCGGATAATCTTCATAGGGGTCGTGTTCATCGAACGGTGGCATTTCCGGAATTTCATCATGTTCAGGCTCAGTCGGAGAAGAAATTTCTTCCTTGCTGTCTGTTTTTTCAGGGATAGATTCGTCACGGTCTGCCTTTTCTTCTCGTGTGTACTCTGCGTAGCTGATAGCAAGCAGATTTGTGAAGGCATCAGAATTGCCTTCCTTGAACTTCTGAGCGTATTCTTCCTGTGTAACAAGGCAGGTATGAGCATCATCGCCGGAAATTACGCCGAGTTCTTCCAGCGTGTGAATTGCACTGCTTGCATTAACATTCTTTTCAGCCATCGAAGGATTTATGATTATGTCATCAACGGAAATGCTGCCTTTTTCAATAGTTTCCATAACCAGTTCAGTGATTGCTTCTGCATACTCCAGTGTACCCATATCGTGAGACATTTCATGCTGGAGAGCAACTTCTTTCAGATGAGCAATATCATCGCTGGAAACGAGAATCTTTTTATCATTTTCGCCTTCCACAATACCCATGCGTTCCAGCTCAACCATAATATTGCTTGCCTCTTGTGATGATTTTCCGGTCAATCTCTGGAGCTTTGCCAAGTCGATGCTGTCGTGTCCGTTGTTCAGTCTGGTTTCGATGGCAGACATGACAACATCAGCCAGACCGTATTCTGTTTTATTCAGAACAAGATACGGATTCCAGTCATACTGACAAGCATCTTCATAGGAATCAGTCAGATAGGTTGTGAAATTGTTCTGTCCAGCATCAGAATTGGAAAGCGATGCAAATTCTGCTCTTGCCTGCGGATTTCTGGCAAGGTCACTGATTGTCTTTGCATAGTCTTCTTCGGACATCAGACTTTCATGTTTCAAACTTTCAGAAACCACTCCCAGTTTCACCAAAGTGTCCAACGCCTGCTTTGTTTTGATGGTGTGTCCTTTGGTTTCCTGCTTGATTTCCTTCATGGAAATGCTTCCGTTCCGAATCGCACTCAGAGCCAGCTGGTTGATGATTTTTGCATCATTTTTTTCATGTAATGGAATCCAAGAATCCATATCCTGTTTGGTCAAGCCACGTTCTTCAAGCGGAACAGCAGTGTAGATTGCTGTGTAAGAAGATTCTGGCTTTGCAGTTTCCTGTTTCTCGTAAGGAACATCGCCGAACTTCAAGATGCCTCTGTCCAAGCCCTGTTCCTGTAAAGCGTCAACAGCAATATTGTACAATTCACGGAATGCAGGGTCGTTCCACAGAATCGTATGATAGTTCTCAGAAGTAGTACGAGCTGCGATATTGTATGCGAACTGATTGTTGTAATTGATTGTCAGCGGTGTGCCGTCTGAATTGAAGGAGATAGAAAGCTTCGGGTTTTCTTCACCTTTTCCTTCATCTTTCACGACATTCAGGAATGTGTATGTTTTGTTGTGGTTCTTCTTCTTCGGAGTTGTTTCGTAAACCGAAGCGATAATCTTTTCATCAGGGTGATTTTTAGCAATCGACCTTGCACACGATTCTTGAAGAGCAATGACGTTGGACATTTTGGCTTCGTCTACTTTGCTCCATGTTGCCTTGCTGTCTGTTCTGTGGTGGAAGGACTGGTTTTGTGCTTCCAGAGAGATACCGTTCATTTCAAACCATTTCTGAACAGCGTCACTTCGGAGCATAGATGTTACGTTGTCACTGCCAAGAGAAAGACGGAATTTGCCTGCAAGGATTCCTTTTTCTTTCTGTTCCCACTGTCCAAGCAGAATTTCTTTACTGCCTTTCGGCACATCGAAGCTCTGTGTGTCCTGAGAAAGGAATACCTGCATTTTGTCTTTGTCAGACTTGATACGGAGCATTTCGCCAGTTGCTTTGTCACGAATCCGGAAAGTTGCATCATCACGCTTATAAATACTCTCCAGATTGTCTGATTCCTGTACAGCAGTTTCGTACCGTTCACCAAGGAATCTTGCCTGCGGAGAAACTTTTTTCTTTGCTTCTTCAAGAATCCGGCGTTGTTCCTTTTCTTTGTCGTACACAAAAGTTTTATCGCTTTGTTCGCAAAGTGCATTTAGCAAAACAAGCTTTGCATTTCCCTGCATATCTTCTGGAATTTCCGCAAAAGAATATCCTTGTGCAAGTTCTCCGTTTTCAGTGAAAACAGATTGTTCCGGTGGGATAGCACTCATTATCAGAACGATTTGCTTTTGTCTTTCATCAAGTCTCGCCATCATGCAGTGTCCTTTGTATGATAAGATGGCATTTTCGTTGTCACCATCAATCTTGACAACCTGTGCGTTCTTCATCAAGTCCTCAGCAAAAGCTTCGCTGGGGTCAGCCTTGACATAATATGCGATTTTTTTGATAAAATCATCTGAAAATTCCGGAGAAGTATAAGATTCTTCATTCCTTTCAGCAACAATTCTGATAGACTGCTGCAACTCGTCTACAAACGCATCGACATTTTCCGGAGTAAGCGTATGCAGGCGACCAGACATTGTATTGAATGTTTCTGTCAGTTCCTTCACTGCATCTTCGGTCATGCCGTTCTGAGCCAGCATATAGTCCATTTCCTGTTGCATTTTTTCCATTCGCTCCACAACACTTCTCTTATTGAAGATAGAGCGAAGTGCGTTCCATAGCTTTGTGAACGCTTCTTTCAGTTTGTTCTTGTCCTCTTCGGAAGCAGGTCTCACTTGATTCGCCATAGTTATTTTTCCTTTCTGGGTTTCTTCTTTTTTCGCTTTTTGTTCCATTGAAGTACGTTTCTCTGGGCTTTGGAAGCCTTCTGAGGCTTCCTCACTTCGATATAAGGTTGCACCTTATCCGCAAACCACGGAACAACAGGCAGCTCTTGTAAGCTCATTAGATAATCTTTTAACTGTTCTATTGTTAAAAAATTTCCGTCAATGATGTACAACGGTCTGTCTCGTGTACCACCAACATACATTGTCAGAAAACGCTCCGGTGTAAGGTAAGCAGTGATTCTGGTATCTTTATAGCAGATGCCATAAGCATTTTTATAAACGCTCTTTATCAGCTTTTTGGCTGTGTCATAAGCGATATAGACATCTTTCTTTTTCCATGAGGTGTGTGTGTTCAAGTCCTTTAAGCATTTTGCGGCAGTGTTGCTGAAAACGTCCTTTTGAGAGAACTTCATCTGCCGATACTGCTTCACGGCTTGATATACTTTCATATCAAAAACAGATTCTTTACCGCCAACTATATCTCTTTCAAGAGCAATATCTATCAGCATTTCTCGGTCGGAAAAGTTTATATCATTTGAAAAAAAGCGATATTTCTCGCACGGAACAGCAAGTTCCAGTTCTTCCTTTGTGATTTGTTCTTTCTGTATCACTTTTTGAAATCTGTGAAAGAAAACTGGTTGGTGGTATGTCAAATTGATACGTTTGCAGTCATACAGATTGCGTTCCAGTTCAACATATCCCACAGAAATCAAATACCAGCGTGGAGTGCCACGAGTGTCCTGAAAGATGCTCTGGAGCAGTTCGAGCATATCCGGCTGATTCAGCAATTCTGGGTGCTTATCCAGCTCATTTGCCATGCGGACTGCCTGTGAACTGGAAGACAATTCTGTTCTTGTGAAATAAACCAGTCGTTCCGAAGCGTAGAGAGGTTGTATCATGTAGCAATACTTAGCATTTTGCGTGTTGATACCTGCACCGTTCAAGAGTTCTGCAAATTCAGAAGTGAATCTCACAAGTTCCTTTGCACGAACTTCAATCGGAATGAAACGTATCATATTTTGGTTTGGTGGGAGAGGAAGCACTGTTCCTTTGCTGTCAATTGCGTATCTCATATATCATCTCTGTCATCTGTGTTTTTGGTGGGTTCTTCCACAGTAGAGCGATAGTTCTGTGGGTGCTTTTTCATATCTTTTTCTCGCTCTGCACGTCTTCCCATGACTTTTTTATAAGTTGCCTCAGCCTTTTCATTTCTTGCTTCAAAATAACCGGAACGCAGGATTTCACGATAGTTGTAAACCTGCATAGTTTCAGCCATAGCACGTTCTACCTTTGGACTTTTTACAGCAGGCAAAGAAATGTCTGAGCCATTTTCCACACGCTCCAGTCCTCGTTCGATATATTCCATGCAAAGTTCTTTCAGACGATTCTGTAAATCAGGAGAGTAAGAAGCATCATAAGAAGCAACTTTTTGTTCCATAAACTCTTTATTCTTTTTGTTGTTCAGGAATGTTTCATCGCATTTTCCGATAATCATATCTTCAATGCTGATTTTGTCTTCCCAGTTTCCGTCCAGCCACATCTGCCGTAATGAGAAACCTTTCTGATTTTCCTCATTAGCAAAAGATTGCGGAAGAAAATCGTATTTTGCTGCTTCCTCAAACGACACTGAGATTGTACCGCCGTCTTTGCCTTCCATCGGAACATCACCGCAAACCACTTTGAAGTATTCATCTGCATCAAGCGTAACTTTGAACTGTGCGTTTGGAATCAATCCGATGTTTTCAATCTCACTATTTTCTAAATACCACGAATCAATAAACTTCCGTTCGCTGGCAGGCTTCCAGTATTCTTCAACTTCTGCAAGATTGGAATAACGGTACTTGTCCAATCCAAAATCCTCAACCAATCGTTCACACGCCTGCGGAAATGGCAAATCGCAGTTTTGCATTACAACTGTGATAGGCGTGAAAGTGGTAGCACACGACCAGCATCTGCAAGTGTTTCTGTCATGGTTTACAGTGGCAGAAGGGTTCTTGTCAGGGTGCTGAGGATTCGGGCAATGGAATTTTTTGTTGCGTTGCATTGTACTGCCAGCATAGCGAGACATAACTTCTTCGATAGGAATATCCTTGTTTATCTCTCTCGAATTGTACTTCAAGGACGGCATATCACTGGGGAGATTCTTCTTTGGGCTGTTGTTCCAATTGTTCTTTGCCATATGTTGCACACTCCTTAGCTTGCCGAACGGTCAGCGACTTCAAGATTTCGTTCGTTTTTCTCGTATTCATGCTGTGCTGTTGTCAGAGCTTTGTTTGCAGAAGTCATGTAAGCTGCTGCCGAACGAGGAAAATTTTCAGACATTTCCGAAATTTCTTCCTTCAAGCTTTCAATTTTCTCCACAGGATTCTGCTCTCTGGAAACGGAACGCTCTCCGGTGAGAGATTGCAGGATTTCATTCTGTTTCTCCAATGCCGACACCAAACGCTGATTGGTTTCCATTAACTGCTGATTTGTCCGCATCAGTTCTGACTGCATCTGAATCATGCTTTGTGTCTGCTTGCTCAACGCCTCAGACAGAGACACTACAACGCCGTTTAAGGCTTCGTTTGTCTTGGCAAGGTTTTCTGCTTGCATAGTTTGCTGTGGAGCAGGAGATGGTTTCTGGTGGCTTTCTGACGGCTCACGAGTAATTGTTCTGCGTTTTCCCTCTTGCTGTTCTCCACGGCGGTATCTGCGAACCTTTCCAGTTTCCTGCTGTGCCTTTTCACTGGCAGCATTTTCAAATTCTTTCCGGATTGCTGCTTCTGCATCGGCAACCTCTTGCGGAGTAACGGAAGCAGGCTGTTCCTTTTGTGTTTCCTGAACAGGAGCAGATTCCTGTACCGGAGATTCTTTCACGTTTTCCGCAACAGGTTCTTTCTGCTGAGGAATATCGGATTCTTTCGGGGTCTGCTCTTTATCCTGTGGGTGGAAGAGTTCAATTTGCTGTTGTTCAGCTTCATCAAGGAGCTGTCCCATCAGTAAGCATTTTGAAATAGCAGATTTCGGAGCATCAGCACCACGGCTCTCAGCCACATCATTCAAGCCAAAAGCCTGCATTTTGTTCATGTCAAACAGAGCAACATCGCCATGATACGCCTCATCGTGGCTTGCAAGATAGGCATATTCTTTGATTGCTTGTGTAGCATCAATGGACGGCTCATTGATTACAGAGAAGTTGCCAAGATGCTGGAGACTTCTCTGAGCAAAGTCTTTGCTGAACGTAACAATGGTATAGTCTTCTGGTGGAAACATCTGGAACACTTTATGAATCCGTTCCTGTGCTTCTGACTGGCTGAAGACATCTTTGCCAGCTTTGTAATCGTCTATATTGATACCGGATTCTGCGAAAGTATCGTATTTTCCGGTGCGAATATTTTCTTCGGCGTTTGCCATACTCCTTGCAGGAGCTTGAATCAGCATGGTTGTAGCAGCTTTATGTGACATATCAATTTTGCCTTCTTCGTCACGCTTATAAACTGCTGTTGCAAACTGAATCGGGAATCCAGTGTCAGTTCTGTTCCCCTTTCTCTCGAATCCAGTAGTAGCAGTATGAATCATCATAATGCCTTTGTTTTCGCCGTGTTCAATTGCATCAATCAATTTGTGGAACTGACTGTCGCCTGCAAGAATTTTTTCCGGATTGATAACGTGCTTGTTAATGAGTGTCTGGAACTTCTCATCAACATTGCTTTCACGGTACTTTTCCTTACCACGTTCAGACCACTGACGTGTCTTGGCAGCATCACTTTCACGCATACTGGTGAGATATTCGTTTTCCAGAATCTTTTCTTCTCTGCCATACTCTGTAATAAAGTTGCTGATTACCTGAATCCGCTGGTCTCCACCGATGATTTTTGCAGATTTTCTGTCAAAATCTTTCTTCGTCACATCGTATGAAGATTCTGAAATATCTGGGTGAGCTTCCATGAAAGCATCTTTTGTCATACCACTCAAATCTTTCAGTGTTGCTTTATCCGCAGTTGCAAGAAAGGAACTCTTAGGAGAACTCATGCGATAATTCCGCAAAGCTTCCAATGTTGCCTGTCCCTGTACATCGTGCTTTCGGAAATACGCTCTGGTCAGATTCACTTGGTCAAGTGTCTTGCCCTGTTCCCTGATTTCACGAAGCGTATCAGCCGACTGGATTTTGTCCATGAAATGAAATGCGTGAGTTTGATTGTTGATGATAAGGGTAGCATTGGATTCCTGAACCGCAGAAATTGCGGTCTGAAATTCTTTCTGAAATTCCGCAACAGGCAGCACATTTTCGCCACGGAGATACGCCTCTTTGTCGATTCCACCGTTTGCAAAAACATCGTAAGAACTTTCATTCTTCAACGCCTCTTGGATTGCCTCTTGCGGAGCTTGCACCAGCTTATCAAATGTGAAGCCACTCTGATAGCTTTTGGTTTCGTCATCAAACTCAAACTGCTTCATAACAACACGAGTAGGAAAGTGTCCTTCAAACTCGTTCTCTTTGTCAATCCCTGTGGTAGACACCACAAGGACAGCGTATGGTTCGTGTTCTTTCAATGTGCTTTCCAGCTGTTTCAAATCGCCAGAAGCGTAGAATTTACCTTTCATGCAGTTTCTCCTTTCAAGCCAATAGATTCACGGTCGAATTGATATGCTCTTGCAATATCAATGAACTCCTGCGGAATCTCAAACATTTTCAAGCCGCCAGTCATCGGGTTTTGAAACAAATGTGCATTTTGTCCGTTATGATAAGTTTTCTGCACAAGGATTCCGAGCTTTTTGCCATTTTCTGAAACAAGCTCCCCGAACTTCTGATAATAGAAATCTTCGCCTGCATCAGAAGCATGAAATATCACTGTGAGAGTGCCTTTGGCGTTTTTGTATTGCAGGGAATTTTCTTCAATGTTGTAGTAAACTGTCATGCTATCGCCAACACGTTTCTGTTCGTGCTGGAAGATGCGAAATAGGTCAACTGTGTTTTTCATGGTATCACTCCTTTTTCGATTACTCTGCAAAATATCCGTTATTTTGAGGTTAAGAAAAAGGACGCTCTCAGAAAATGATTCTCAGAACGCCCTTTGTATATTTATTAAGCCTGCTGATGTTTTGCTCTTTCCATTCACAAATGTTGCGTGACAAGAAAAGAACAGCAGGTAACAGCTAATAAATAATATAATCGGACTTTCCTTCCCTTGTGAAGGTGCTACCGCATTTGTATCATTATCTGCCGTCACGGATTGGACAGCATAGAAGTGCTACTATATACTTCCTTTATATTATAGCACAAACAATCCGTTACTGTCAATACATATCCGTTATTTTTGGTTAGGTGTACAAAAATCAAATCTCTGGTTCATCAATCTCTGACAATTCTCTTGATTCTTTTATTGCTTCGTCAAGATTCTGGTCAAGCGTTACACCGTTTTCTTTCTGAATGTACTTGTCTGCCTCGTCCAGAACAATACGCTGCTCTGTGTCAGAAAGTGGAACAGTAAGTTCCATATCATCGCTGGTATACAGTGTAAAGGAAACTTCTTTATCTTGATTGATGTCAATATATCCGTTGACTGCTGTTTTAACAGCACCGTCTTCATCATACATCAGTGTTTCAAAATTCTCTGCCTGATATGATGGATTGCCAAGCTCAAAAGCTCCAGCTCTGTCCAGAGCCTGTTCCATAAAATCGTCCGTCATGTACAATGCCAGATTGATGGTTGCCTTTGTTTCTCCATCGGCAGTCTCGGTGTCCATAATAACTTCGCTGTCAAACTGTACAATCTCGCTTTTTTCAAATTCCAGCGGTTTTGTGTACATTTCCATCTGCTGTGCAACTTCTACTGCCTGTTCCACGATTCTGTCAGGAAGAAGGAAGATGCCTTCACTGGTTGTCCGTTGCGAAACATCAATCGCTTTGTCCAGTTCCGCAGTAAGTCTAGGCAGAATTTCCGGAGAAGTAAGTCCCTCTTCGATACGCTGAATATTCTTTTCCAGAGAAAATTCTTTTTCCGGCTCTTGATACTCCTGATATGCTGTCACGAATTTACCGACCGTTTCGGCAAGAGCATGAACTTCTTCCTGCGAGTAATTATGATTCGGCTCGGCAGTTTCAAAAAAATGCTGGACAGAAACATCAAGGCTCTGTTCCACGTTTTCTTTGACAGCATCTTTGATTTCTGCAATTGTATTATCATCAAGAGACAAGGGTACTTCAATTTCCTCGTAACCGTCCCTCATGATTGCAGAAGCCTGCACGGATTCATCACGATTTATTTCTGCTGCCAAAATAGGAGAGGCTGCATCATTGAAATAAACCAGCTCGTGAATGTCTTTTCCTTTCAGCAAGGGCGAGTTGGCATCATTTAGCATCTCTTCCATACGAGAACGATTCACTTCCATCGTGGCAAAGAGATTGCCGTCCTCATTTACCAACATATTTCTGACTTGAACCGTAGCCATTGCTTCTTCCATCAATTCATCAATTGTCATTTCATTGTATCTGGCAATGCGGTCAAGTTCGTCCCTTAACACCTGTTTTTCGTTGTCTTCCAACGGTACAGCATAGCTTTCGTAGCCATAAGTGTCACTCTGCATATTCAATGTTGCAGACACTTCACCGTTCGGCGAAAAATTGACGTACATATCAAGAAATGTGTCGCCGTCTTCCAGAAGCTCTTCAAAGGTAGCCTCAGCGTCTTTCAGTAAGTTTGTACGTTCGGCAAATTCCTTGTACTGTGCATCAAAAAGAAAGGCAACAGCATTTATCTTTCCGTCATCAATCATGATTCCGGCATTTTCGTCCAACATGATTTTGCTTTCGTTTTCCATAAAGTATTTCCTTTCTATGCTTTTTCAATAGCATCTTGTTCTGTAGCGTGTGTGTTGATTGCATCAGCAACAACATCAATTGCTTTCTCGAAATTTTCAATTTGCTTTTCTAAATTGTTGGCAATTGCTATCAATGTCGCTTCTTCTGGTTGCAAAAGCGGAACAGCAGTTTGAAAGCCAGATTTCGGGTCAGCAAAGTGAAGGTCAGCTGCGGTTTGCTCTTCGTTAGTATCTACATACAGAATACACTCACTCTCATCAAGTTCTTCACGTTTCGGCATTGGAAGCGTAGCTTCTTTTTTTGATACTACAACATTTACAGTTGACATACGGTCAAGAATCTGGTCAAGCAATTCTGCGGTCGGCATCAGAAGATAGCTGCCTTTTTCCGTTTCGCTAAACCGTTCCATTTCTACGTTTGAAAAGTCAATCGGTTCTTCGTCTTTTAATGATTCTTCTGGGAAGGTCAATACCGTTCCTTTATCAGAAATTACAGGAATATCAGGAAAAAGTTTTTTTCCTGCATCTGTAAGTTCCAAAGAAGAATCTCGAAGCAAATCTTCGGCTGCATCACGATTCAGCTCTTTGTAAATTTCCAAGTTCCACTCTGTATCAGTAGCAGAGTGATAATACTTGTCATTCAGCTGGAACAACTGGTCAATGTAATTCTTGTTTGTTTCTTCATCTCTGAACTCATGTGAAGCAACAAGCGTTGCATAGTTCAAAGGGATTCGATTCCATTCTGCATCGGTCAATTCATATTCTTTTGGATTCCGCATCAGAGCTTTATCCTGTATTGCCAGAATCTCTTGTGCCTCTTCCAGAGAATAGATTTGCGAAGCAGTGGCATTTGAAGCGTCAACGCTTGTTTTCGTCCACATACTCGTCTTTTTGTCCTTTCTTATTGCTTAATCAAAGTCAGGTTCGATTTCATCATATTCCGGATTATCGTATGATTCATAAGCTTTTTCAAAAATTTTGTCCACGTCATCTGACCTGTCAGCAGTGATTTCTGCGTTTGCATCAGGATAACCAAGGTCTGCCATTGCCTCATCAATGATACCTTCTAAATCACGTTCTTCGTGAATCAGGTCATCAGCATCAGGCGGCTGATAATAGTCCCCATCAAACTCAGCGAACTTCACCGTGCCTTCATCTTCAAATTGAATGTTGACGTTGAATGTAGCAACCTCGTCCACTTTATCGTAGTAATCCAAGTCTACAGTTACAGTCGCTTCAACGCCCTCATTCTCTTTGATTTTACTTTGAAGCTTATCCTTCAAATCAGCTTCAATGTCCATTGCTTTATCTACAGAAGCGGTTTCTACGCTTGCCTGCAAATCTGCGTCATAGTTGATTGCAACGCCCATAGAGCCATGTCTGTTACCCATAAAATATCACTCCTTGTCAAAATCAAATTCCAACTGTACAAATTCTTTCTCGTTATCTTCCTTCGGCAGCTCTGGTTCAGCTTTGTCCAGAATTGCAATTTTTTCAGATAACGCATGGCATTCTTCTTTGTAAAGCGGAATTTCTACATCAATATCCGGATTTATCAGCTGTAACCGCATGGAAATACCATCGTCAATATCCGGATTCATCTCGCCATAAACCATATATGGTTCATCTGCTTCAATTACTGATTTTTCCGGCACACCATTTTCAACAAAGAAGTTTTGAAGGTCTTCGGAAACGTCTGCTGCCCGATTCAAGGCTTCCACAACTGTCTCAATGGACAGCTCAAATTCATAGAAGCCATCATCAGTTCTTGTGATGTCAGCAATATCACAATCAATTGCAACAGATTCTGAATGTTCTGGAGCAGGCTGTTCAGCATTTTTCTGCGTTTCTTGCTCTGCGTGAGCTGTCTTTTCCGCATCAGGTTCAGAAAGCCGTTCAATGTCGGCTGTGATTGATGCGATAGCCTGTTCAATTGCTGTGATTGCCTGCGGATTCAGTACATTTCTGCTGACTTCCAGCGTTTTCATCATGCTGTCAAGAGCAGTCTTTTGTGCTTCTAAAGCAGAAAGTCTTGCTTCATCAGCAATCCGATTTGTTTCAGATTCTTGTTCTGAAACAGCAGGAGAGGGTGGTTCAGTCTTTTCAGCCTCTTTTTCCGGAATCATTTGCTGTGCATATTGATTGATGTCTTCCTGTGTTAGCCATTCTGGTTTTTCAGGGAGCATATCATAAAGCTCCTGCATTTTTTCAATCTGAGCTTCCGGATTACCAGCACACAGATGATTGTTTTCTGCGGTTTCGCCTGTACCAAGGAAGTATTCACAGTCCGAACGCAAACGGTCAAGAAGCATATACTCATACGAATGGTCGTTTGTCGCTGACTGAGCATCTGCCTGTTCTGTGTTCTGAACATCTTCTTTCGGTTCAGTTACTTCCGGAGCAGGCTCTGCTTGTTCCTGTGCCATCTGCTGTTCGGCGACAACTGCATTCTGGAGAATTTCAGCAAGGTCATCTCTGCCAATCGACTTTACAAAATCTATGACACCACCATCTCCATCGCCAATGTCTTGACGGAAAGTTTCCTGTGTGCCGTCATTCAAATTTATCGTAAATGATGTTTTATCATAGCCGAGGCTGGCATAATAAGACTGTTCATCTTGTTGCTCCCAAGCCCTCTCACTGCCGTACTTTTCCAAGCCTTCTTTGCGGTTGCTGACACGTTCATCGTCAAGCTGTTTCATGGTCGCATCAAACTCTGATACGGAATACGTTTTACCACTTTCAATTCCAAGGCTTTCGGAATAAATGCAGGTAATTGTAACTGGACGTTCTTTCTGCTGTGATGTTTCCTGTTCAGCAGCCATTTGCTCTGCAAGCTGTTGTTCTTTTGTCTGAATCACATCGAAGCCCTGTGTGGCGAGTTTCTTTGTCCACGGTTCGTCCGGTGTAGAAAAATAAGAACTGATACCATTCATTTTTGTGCATTCTTCATCAGAATATGTTTTGAAACTGATAGAAGATTCACTAACAGAATCCACTTTTGCATATGTTGGTGGCAATTCGGTAGGTTTCATGGTTCTGGAATCTATGGCGGTATCACCATAAAGGCGAACAATATCCCCTTCCTTCAAACTTTCCGCATCGACCATCATCTTTGCTTTCTGCATTGCATTTTCAACAAGTTGCTGCAAGGTCTGTTTGGATTCTGTGCTTGTTTTTTGGCTTTCAGAGGTAGGAGATATAGCAGGAGAGGACTGAATCTGTTCTTCCTGAGCGTCTTTTTGCACAGTATTCGTTTGCTCTTTCGGTAGCTCTCTGCCACTGTCATGAAGAATCTCCATTTCTTTCAGACGTTCAAAAAGCTTATCGAAAGCATCGTTGATGCGTTCTCTTTCTTTGCCCTGTGGAGAAATGGAAACTGTGGTTTCTGTCCCATCTTTTTTAGTGATGGGATAATTGCCTTCTGAATGACCTACCAGATAATCAGATTCGCCCAATTTATCATGTACATAAGATGCAAAAGCACGAGCAAACATTTCTGTTTCGCTCGACCAGTACAGCCCTTTTTTATTGCTGCCTTTCTGGTTTCCTGTTGTGCTGTAAGCATCGTCCAGTGCCTTTGCATCACGATAAAACTGTGTTCTGCCAGTATCACTATTGTCATACTTCATTGTGTTCAGCAGATTTATCATTGGATTATCTACGCCGTAAATGTGGTCTATCGAAGCACCATCTGATGCGAACATCTCATGAGAACCAATTTGCTTGGCAATATAATTGTCGAGAGCGTGTCCCCATTCATGTCCCAGAGAGCCAGCACCTCTCATTTTTGTGAGGTTGATAACATTTTCTGCTGGTTCGTAATGAGCAACTGCTCCGCTGTGACCTCTTGCACCATATGCAATTGCCAGCTGTCCACCAAGGGTAACATCTTCATCGTGAATGTGCAGAGCTTTGGCAAGGTCTTTGAAAGCATCAAATGACATATTCAGATTTTCCTGTCTGTCATTCTGGTTTGTCCAGTTGCCAAACTGTACGCCACGGAACGGAAAAGTAGCAGTAGAGCTATCTTTCATAAAATCGTTTTCAACCACGGGCTTACCCTGTCTGTAATCTTCTGTGGTCGGTCGGATATGCTGTAATTGCAGTGGCTTCAACGCCTTCTTACCAGCTTTTTTTGCCTTCTCTGTCTGTGGCTTTTCCTGCTCTATCGCAACAAGTTTTTCTTCTAAGGCTTCTCTTGACGGAATATTCATTGCAATCAAGTCTACTTTGCTTTTAGCAATCGCAAAGTATGTGTCCTGCTTCCAGTTGTCAGGGTTTGCCTCGGTTTCGTTATTAGCAAGAAATATTCGCTTACCGTACCCGAATGACACGTTCATGTAATCTTTGTGATAAGCTTTAGAAAGCTGCTCGTCACGTTTGACGTTCTTCCCATCATATTTGTAAATCTCATAATTACTCAGCAATTTTTCCTTGTCGGAAAAGCAGAATTTATTTTTTTCAAGTTTGCTCTGAAATCTTTGATAAGTGTATTCTCCCCATCTACCGTCAAAATCCAGAACTTTCTTTGCATCTTTTAAGATTTTATCGCTCTTAGGGAGTTTGGCAGCAGACACTTCATTAAAGAACTTTTTGAAATCCTCTGGCTTTTCCAACTGCATCGCTTTTTGATACACATAGGAAACAGTCGTCAGATAATCTTCCTGAGCCTGCCTTTTCGCTTCTGGAAGCTGTTCTGGCGTATAAAGACTTTTTAAGGGATAAAGCGGCTGTGTAGGTAATTTGTCACGAAGTGTCTTAATGAAATACAAAACTTCTCTGTCTTTGCCGTCTGCATACTCTTTCTTGTAGTCAACTTTCGGGAATGCAGTATTCTTCGTTACATTTTGTTCTCTTTCAGCATCTGTCCAATCGCCGATGTCTGTAGCACGAAGTTCACGATTCAATTGGGCAAGATGTTTTCTTGCACCGAATATTTCTTCGCCGAAATCTTCGATTTTCTTCTTTGCCATGTGGTACTCCTTCCTTAATCTTTACAAACGAAAGTGTATGTGCCGTCACTTGTTTCAAAACTATATTCAGTCTCATCATTTTCTGCTACAGGAGAAATGGTGAAGCCAATTACATCGAAGCTATAAACAATGTTGCAATCTCTTGCTCTGAAAGAGAAGTGCAGAAAACTGTCATTGTTGTTCACATCAAGCAATAGTTGTCCGTAAATCGGAATATCAGCCGTTTCAATGACTTCCTGAATTGCATCATCAGGGCAATCTGTAAGAATTGCGTTTTCAATCTTTTTTACATTGAACTTTTCCATATAAACAATGCCTTTCTGTTTACTCTGCGAAATATCCGTTATTTGTGGCGAAATAAAATAGCAGGAGAGTGCCTGCACTTATCTATCCATATCATAATCGGAGTTGTCTTGTTCTTGCTGTTCCTGTTCTTCTTCGGAGAGAACACCCTGAGCCTCTTCAATTGTTCCGAGGTCATCAACCTCTTCCAATTCAATATTACCGCCAACTTCGGATAAATCATTGGTGGTGTATCTGGGCGGTTCGTTGTGAACAACTTCATTTCCATTTTCAATTTTACTGGAAACCTCGTGATAATTCTCAGCAGTGATTTCTTCGGAAGTATTCATAACATAGCCATCACTGCTTTCCACAATAACAACTTCATCATCGCCGTTACGCTCTTTGTCTTCTGAATGTTCTGCTTCATGCTCATATCGTTCTTCGGAAAGTTTATTTGCTTTGTCAAACTCAATATTCAGCTGAATCTCGTCCATCGTATCTTTCAGAACACTGTCTTCTCGAATATCGTATTCAGAAAAAAGCTGGTTGGTGTAGTCGATTACAGCGACCATTTCACCAACAGTAAGTACATCAGCTTCTTTATCCGGAAGTTTCTCATCAATCATCTGCGAGATTTCTGGATTGTTCAGCGGAGCATTTGCAATGGAATTGAATTGCCCCACAGGGATTTCCAGTTCTTTGTACACTGGGGTCTCTCGTGTGGATTCCATTGCTTCTGATAGCCTGTCATCAAATCCGGCAGTCAGCGTTGTTACAGCTTCACTGTACTCGTCAGCATCTTTGTACAGAGACTGTACCTGTGTATTGCCTTCTCGTGCATCTCCAGTGACAATATTCACAGTGGACGCTCTGGTAAAGTCCAGAGCATTCCGTGCGTGATTCAAAAAGTCACGATTTTGTTCGTAGTCGTCCAAAAGTTGTGACTGTTTCTCTGTAAGTTCTTCTTTTGGAACATCAGAGGGCAGAAGAGCAACTTCTTCTTTTAGCTTGTCATAATCGTCAAGCATCTCCTGAATGGTACGTTCATCATTCAGTGTGAACATATCTTCGTTCATCGTTCTACCTCACTTTGAATTACTTTTTCGTTTGAAGTAAGGGCTTTTATTCCTGCCTCATACTCTCTTACAAAATATTTCCCAATTTCTTCGCTGCCAAGTGTAGCGTATTTTTGGTGAAATATCTTGTCATTTAACAGCTTTGACGCAAATTCTTTTGTGTTTACTGCGGATAAATTGACATCGACAACAGTGCCAACAAAATTATCCAGCATATATATGCCGCTGATAGGAACATCTTTTCTTACAAAATCAAATTTCGCATATTTCAATTCAAATTCTTCCTTGTTTTTCAAAGGATTTGTAAGTGTGAAGAACAGATGTAAATTATACCGCTGAACAGGATTGCTCCCATTCATATACAGCATATCATTTTTTAATGCAGGGACACCAACGCCTAACGCTTGTCTATTCTGGCTTAAAAAAGGAAACATCGTATAGTCTGTTATTCTTTTATCCGGCTGTAAATCAACAAACATTCCGCATTCACCTGTTGCAGTATTATAAAAAGGCATCACGTCAGAGACTTTACTCCAATGGAAATCGTTTTTGATTGCATCATCAACCATACGCTCTATTCCAGAGAGCAGGCGGTCAACGCCTTTCAACTTTGGAACACGATAGTACTTCTTGTTGAAGCTTTCGTATTTCATGCCTTGCTCCAAGTCGTCAATCATATCCAGTAAACGATTGCCTTCATCAATCATATTACCAGCATCATAAAACGGCAAATCGCCAATTTTTTTGAGTTCATCATAAACGAATCCTCTCGCAAAGGTGTAATTCGCAACATAGCATGAGTGAGAGCAGAAGAGGGCAGGCTGTCCCTGATAAGTATGATGCTTCATCGGGTGAACACCACCTTCCATCGCATCATCTGACATCATGTTTTCTACTATCGGTATCAGTCGTTCAGAAATAGCATCTTCTACAATGCGATAAGTAGCCTTTTCATTTTCGCAGGCAGTTAAATAGCGTCTTAGCTGCTGGTCAACATTATCTACAGAAACTTTAATAGTATGGTTCTTAAAAAAAGAAGTGTCACTCATATGTATTCCCCTTTCACACGATTTTGTTCTTTGAGTGTACCATGTTTGAAACGCAGTGGCAACTTGCAAAGGGAATCTGTTGAGCTTGCTTAATCCAGTCCAAAATCGTCTTCCTTGTCATCTTTGATTACATCGTCTTTCTCAGGCTCGAAGTTGTTCAGCTTCTCGTATGTTTCCTTCATGTTTTCTTGTACTAAAGTCGGAGCTTTATCTGTAATTCCTTTGTAGGAATCCTGCCACTGAGTGCCTACAAAACCATAGGTATCATCAACAGAATATCCAATGTTGTCCTTTACAATATCATGTCTTCCAGAGGATTCCATTTGAACAATTTGAACCATTGTAGTCGGAATCACCATATCTTCGTCCAACTGAATTTCAAAGTCAGAACCTGCACCGTTCATACGGTCATACAGACCGATTACAGTATCAGTTCCAAGAACAATATTATCCTTGCCCTCTGCAACCTTGTCTAGCATCTCCACAAGGTTGTTACCATTGATGCTTATGAGAGCAGTGAGCTGTTCATTATAGTCAGAATATGTGCCGTCCAGTTCATTGACAACGCTTTCAATAAATTCTGATGTATCGTAGTTGCTTTCAGCGATTCTTGCCTGTACTGTGTGCATCATTTCTTCAACGGTATACCCCTGCTGATGTACAAGGTAGGAAAGGGCATTGTCAGAATATGTTTCAAGCTGGTCGGCAGCAGTGACTGTCTTATCATGAAAATCATTATAGTCCTTCAATGTCAGCTTGCCGTCTTCGCCTATGATGCCGTGTGCCATTCTGGAAATAGAAGTATTGTCGTAATTGAGTTCCTGTTCCGTTGCCAGAAGGAGATTTACCTTATAATCGTGGTCAAGGAACTCTGACATATCTACAGTTGCTCCTTCATAGCCGAACTGTTCCAGTAACTCATAAGGCAAGTCTTCGTCCAGATTTTCAAGAGCCTCTACGAACGCATCGCCTTTTTCTTCGGCAAGTGTTTTTATCTGTGATGCAAGTTCTTCTTCCAGATATGCAACATTATCAAACAGGGAATCCTGAATTTCATCGTACAGGTAGTTTGAAAAAGACGTGTTTTCTGGTCGTATGACTTTCGGCTTGCTTCCTGAATACTCCTGAAAAGCATTCAAAATAGTCGAAGAAGAAATGAAGTCGTCATATCCAGACGGTGTAATTACAAGTTGGTTTGTTCCGTTCGTCAAGTCACTAAGCGTTTCTTTGCCCCACGCAATAACTTCTTCTTTGGAAACCGTCTGTTCCTGCTCCGGAGCTTCCATTTCAGCAACGATGCCATGCAATGCTTCGGCTAAATCTTCTACGCTCATTGTGTCAACGTCCAGCTCTGCAAATGCTGCGATTTTTTCCAGTTCCTCTTTGTCTAAGGAAATGGTAACTTCCGCAGATTCACGAGTGTGTTCTTTTCTTTCTGCATTATTGTCCCAAGCCATAGTTTAATTCCTTTCTCAGCAAATAAAAAAACAGGTACAGTGAGCTACACCATACCTGTAAAATCGTTCGTTTCTATTCCCTTTTTCATTTCCTGCTATATCACAAGCAGGTTGTAAAAGCATAAAAACGGATTTTCCTTGAAAAATGATAAGGTGCTACCGCATAATTATGTTGCTACCTGCAACAAAGGGATTCTCTGCTTTTTATTATATCATTTATATCAATATAGGTCAATGTTTATTCTGTTAAATATCCGTTATTATGTTAAAGGAAAAAGATTTAGCTGGAGTACGAATCCGACCACCAGCACCAGCACTACGTTCAACCAAGTAAAAATCACGCTTTCTCGACTGCCGGACGGTATTTTCATCAGGTGCAAATGCTTCACACCGAATAAGAATGGCACACCTGCCGGATTAAACATATCTAAAAATAAATGCGATAAGCAGCCGATAAAAAAGCCGATGAGTGGAGTGAAGTGTTGGCAACAGAGAAACAGTCCTACAAGATAGACAAGAGGGTCATGCAAAATACCTCTGTGATTTGCTCCTGTTTTACCAGATGTCGTTCCCAACACACCAAACAGCTTGCTTAATGGAGAGGATAGCTTTCCGACATAGCTGGTAGGATTGTCAAGGTCAGGAAAAATACCGCCTATCAAGCCACCAAAGATAAACAATGTGATGTTTTCAGGAGAAACGGCAAGGGTGGGAATGATTGCGGATAGTTTATCCATATTCATGGACAGGGCAGTGGCTACGGAAGCACCATAAACGAAGTGACAGTTACCATTCACAGCTTATCACCGCCACTATTCAGCCCAAAATTCTTGAAATTTTGGGCATACGAAGTCTTCCAGTAAGCATAAGTCAACATGAGCCATTGTGTCCAGCCTTTCTGTGTCAAATTGACACGTCAATATTTATATGGTCGATGATTGGGCTTTTCTTTAGATGTTCAGACAGCTTGTTGGTAGCAGACAAAAAGTCAGCCTTCATTTTGCAAGGGCGAAGCAGAACGTGATAATGTTCCGGTTTGGCTTCTTCTGATTTTCCAATAAGTTGATTGAAATGTGATACCATGAAGAACAGATACAGGTCTGTTCCCCACAGTGCATTTTCAAGAAGCTGCCGAATCTCTTGAAAAGCTCCGGCAGTGTCGTACTCTGTATTTGGTTTAACAAATCGAAAGTCATACGACAGATACATGGAAATGTAGCTTTTGGTTTGCAACTCACGCAAAATTGTAAGCATGGCATTTGCTCTGTCGCCGTAATAATCTCCGAGAGTGAGCGTTGCTCCGTTTGCAAAGAAAGGGGAGCAGAAGCTGTCGTCTTCCAGAGATTCTTCTGGTCGTTTGAAAGTGCGGAAATAATTGTGAAATTCTCGGATTGGCTTTCTTGTTGGAAATAGCTTTATTTCCACTTGAAGACGAATATATTCCAAACGGTTGAGATGTGTAATCACAATCATTCTCCTTTCAAATAAATTTGATTTTTGATGCGTCATACCGCTGGAGGCTTTCGCTCAGTTTGGCATGAATGCTTTCCTGCTCCGGCGTGTTTTCTGGCATCATGTCAGAACAAAGAAAACGCTTATGCTGATTTTCTGCACTGATACACTGCCATGCAATATTGTCCAGCTCTTTTAATCCTTTGGCTGTTCTGTGCAAATCGTATTCTTCCTTTGTGATAGAGTAATAACGAGTATACCGCCAAAGAGCAAGCACATTGACTGCCAGCACATAAGTGTCCAAAGTGTAACTGTAGCCGATGTCATACACACCGCAAATTCTATGCTTGATTCTTCGTAACATAGTCTATCAATTCCTTTGCTTCGTCTCCGGACATTGTTTTTACTTCCAAAAGATGCTGTGCCAGAACTTCTACAGCATTGTAATTTTCAGAAAGAAGATGCAGTGCTTTTTCATAGAACTTGTTTGAAAGCTCCGAAACACGCTTCCGCACATCGTCACCGTATGACGTTGACTGGAATGCTTCCATATCAACCAGACCATACTCACTGTCAAAACCGAACTTTGCAACATAAGCAATCAGCGTTTTTGTTGCCTGAGAAATATCGTTGCAAGCTCCTTGCGTGATGTTATCAGAACCAAAGTGAATTTGTTCAGAAGCTCTGCCTGCATAGGCAATCATCACATGACTTTCGTATTCGTGTTTTGTTTCAAAGAAACGGTCACTGTCAGATTGGAAGACTGCACCGCCAACGCCACTTGTCATACCCATGATGGAAATTCTGGACACTTCTTTACCGCAGAGAAGTGTCATGACAGCGTGTCCTGCCTCATGGTAGGCAACAATGGCAAGATCATCTTCATGCTGCTTGTCGTCAGAACGATTCCCTTTGAAGACTTTTTTGTCGATTGCTTCTTCCAAAAAGTCAGGCGTGATAGTTTTGCTGTCCTCACGGAATGCAATCATTTTTGCTTCACGGCATACAGCAGCAATATCAGCCCCAGAAAAGCCGACTGTCTGTTTTGCCAGCGTATCAATCGAAGATTCTTCCATAGGATTTCCTTTCAGGTACAGCTGGAAAAGTTCTTTTCGGGTTTCCCATTTCTTCGGAATATCAATTCTGATTTGACGGTCAAAACGTCCGGAACGAAGCAGGGCAGGGTCAAGCGTGTCTGCTCGGTTAGTTGCTGCAACCACCAGAATATCACCTCTGGCATCAAAGCCGTCCAGTTCTGTCAGCATAGCATTGATAGTCTGGTCATTCTCACGATTGCTTCTCTGAGAACCACGTTCTGCACCAACAGCATCAATCTCATCGAAGAACAGAACGCAAGGTGCAAGCTTTCTTGCCATCTTGAACAGGTCACGGACACGTTTTGCACCAAGACCAACATACATTTCGATAAATTCGCTGGAATTTGCAGAAATAAAATTGACACCTGCCTCATGAGCAATTGCTTTTGCAAGCATCGTTTTACCTGTGCCAGCACCGCCTTCAAACAAAACACCATGAGATAAGTCTTTGGCATCAGCACCGTTTTTCAGCTGTTTTACTAGCAGTTTGAGGTCGTCCTTGATTTCGTCATGCCCAATCACATCGTCAAAAGACACATCAATATCTTTGGCGTTGATGATATGAGCAAAGTCTTTGCTGGAAGAAGGAGAGTTCTTAGAAATTATCCAGAACATCAAAATGGCAAGGAGAAAAAACAGAGTAATATCACCGTAGCGGTCTAAATATTCTGATGCTTTGCTATTTGATTTTCTTACCAAAACGCCTTGTTTCAGCAAATCGACCTTAAAGTCATCATTATCCGGATAGATTACCTCTCGAAGATAATCGTTATCATCGTATTTGTACTTCTCTCGTTCTTCGACAGTCATTTTTCTGGTTTTATTAGAAAAAAGGGCAACCGTCATATACTCATCGTTCTCATTGTAGAACACGGTATCAACATCGCCCTTTTTTACTAAATCCATGTATTCTGTGTAAGTGATTTTCTCAATATCATTGCTGTTGCTCTGACTGTGGACAAACCACACTGAACCACTTACAAGGACTGTGCCAATCACAAGAGCAAGCATAGCTTTTCTTTTCTTAGTTGGCTTTTTCATATATCAATCCTTTTTTTGAGTGAGTTTTCTTAAAAAATATCGCTTGTACTTACCGTTTCAGCAGTGTCATCACCAGCGGTGTCTTCGGAATCGCTTGCAGACTTTTCGGAAGATTCCATTGATTCCTGAATTGCATACAAGTCGTTGTTTGCAACTGCGTTGAGCAGGTCGTCTACAGAAATGCCCTTGTTATTCATCATAGTGCTGATAGCTTCCAGCTTCTCAGCCTTTTCCTGCTTGCGGAGTTCAGCAATAACCGCTTTCTGCTCTTTGATGTCCTCATTCATGCTGTCCAGCTTCGCCTGAACATTAGCATTGTATTCATCACGCTTGGCAACCAAAGTGTCAAGCTTTTTCTGCTCCTTTGCAATTTTTGCAATTGTCTTTTCAGCAACATTCATTTTATATTCCTGCTTTCTTGTTATTTTGTTTTTTATATACTTACATTATCGTTAAAGGCTTTAACTCCTTATAGCTTACATCTCGCAGATACGCACGAGTTGCAATCTGTCTATAGGGGCTATATCTAACCAGTCGAGAACTTACATCTCGCAGATACGCACGAGTTGCAATCGAGCTGGCGAAGCATTTGCTCACACCTGCCAACACTTACATCTCGCAGATACGCACGAGTTGCAATAGCAAAGATGTACATATTTACAAGATGCCTGCACGGATTTTATGTGCAGGATTTCAAACTGCGTCTTACAGTTTACCTTGCCGAGAGTGAATGCTACTCTCCAGAGAGAGGATTACGCACACTATCTCGGCTCAAAGACGTTAAGTCGCCTTAGTTTGAACTGCGAACGTCCCAGCATTTTTCTGGAACTTCCGGTTCGCACTTACTTTCTTTTCTTGTAAACGATTGCACCAACAGTGCCGATAATGGCTAAAACGCCAGTTGTAATTATAATTGCCTTTTTCATGTTTTTACCTTCCTTTTTGTGTATTGTTGTTTCTTTGGCTTCTGAGTTTTTTAGTTCGGAGATAGTTTCCATTATGTCAGACAGGTATTCCGGTTCGTGAATTACCGCATTATCTGTATCAGGAACATTCCATACAACTGGAATCGGAACATTGTAGAACCATTCGCCTTCATCATTCTGGAAAACTGGAATGCAGTCAGCTTCCTGCATAATAGCGTCCTTAATCAGAGCTAAATCATCAAAACTCTTATCACTGAGTTCTTTGTCTTCTTCACTGGACAGGTATCTTTTCTCCCAGTTCAGGTGTGAATCAGACACCGATAAGAACTCGTCAGCAGTCATATTGATATACGCATGAGAAGTAGAACCTTTGATGTCATGAAGCATTTCTCTTACAAAAGTCGCCAGTTTCTCCAGCAGTTCCTGCCGAATCGGGACACAGTTTAATTTATAATTATTCATCACGATAAATCCTTTCATTTTTCAGCTGCTGCCATATCGCAGAGAGCTTGGTACTCTTCATCGGAATATCCATCAATGGAATCGACAATTATATCGACCTTGTAATATTCCGCACGTTCACGCTGATATGCAAGGAACTTTCTGATGCACTCTGCATAAACACTTTCCATCGTAGAGCTGACCGCAGGATTGGCTTCAAGGAAATCTTCCACAAGGGAATCGTCCATTGTTCTCTGCTTCACGATTTCCACAATATCTACCTTGTCTTTATCAGCCTGTTTGAGATAACCGTATTTATAAATATCAGGGGACAAACACATATCACAACTTCCTTTCTTTGTAAAATCTCCAAGAACCATTCGCTTTACCAACGGACGGCTTCAACGTGTTCTCACTTGCTATATGTAAGGTTTAAGGGAAAAACGGATTTACGCCACGAGCATCTTTTTCCAACGCAGGAAGTTCGAGATAATCCAAAAGCCGTTCAGAACGTCCACAGGCGGTCTGTAATGCTTTCTGTAGTGTTTGTGATGAAATTTAGCAGATAGCTTTCAGAAGCCCTCAGAATAGCTCTGAGAAGCTTTAGAAACGACATACACAAACAGTGCTATTTATAAACAATCACATAACGATGATATGAAATAACATAGGTATATATCAAAAAGAACAGCTTTCCTCATAGAAATCTATATAGAATGCTATATAGCAAGTGAAATAATAGAAAGCTAATAGAAATCTATATAGATATTTATATATAGCAATCTATATAGAAAATAAGATATAGAAGTCTAATAGAAAGCTATATAGTTATCTATTAGAAGTCTAATAGAAGTCTAAATCATAGAATACATAGTCTAGTTAGAAGTCTATATAGAATGCTATTTAGAAGTCTAGTTTAGATAATAATAATTACTCATAGACATTCGTAATTATTATTATCTGCTGTCTTAATTTATTTCGTGTATTCTATGGTACAGTCTATGAACCAGCATTCTCCGGTGTCACGAAGTCTAAGGGTGTCTATGATGCAGTCTATGAGATTAACAGCAATGTGCAAGTCTACTGAAAGTTGTGTCTATGGTGCTGTCTGTGAGATAAGAAAGCGATTTCGCTTTCAGCGACAAGGGAGTAGCCCTTGACCCCTGCTCTTTGAGAGAGGGAGTGCTGTGTCATCGACTTCTATTCCTGTCCCAAAGACTGCAACCTCACTTGACATCGTAAACCATAGACAGAATGGACACCTGCCTCATAGACAAACAGTCGCTGAGCCGAAAGGCGAAGCACGAAGCGTAGCTTCGTTTGAGAAGTCTATATCATAGATTTCTAGTAGAAGTCGAATGTTCGATGTCTATTGGAATGCGATATGTTCGACAGCGAAATAGAAGTCTATGGAATCTGTATAGCAACCGGACAATAAAGTTGATAGGAGAGGACTGGAATGTCCAGCTATGATATAGAAATCTATAGATATAAGAGGGCGTTTTTGAAGAATGGCGAAATTGCGTTGTTTTCGGAAAAGCGAGTAGTCATACTGTGACTACTAACGTGTTCATACTGTGACTACTTACTTGTGGGTGTAGCGATTTTTTCAGAAAAGTCAATAGTCATAGTGTACAAAAATGGATTCATCAATGATAACGGATATTATACAGATTAACAGTTGACAAATGTACACTGCTATGCTATAATAATATCAGAGGTGAACAGATGTTTGTCATCTCTGACATATAGATACAAGGGAGAAATGGCATGGCAGAAGAAATCACAGTCGGAAAGACAAAGGATTTTGACATGACTTTCGAGCAACGAGAACGGTATCTGAGAGAAACTGAAAAGGAAGAAATGCGAAAAAGAAAGCAAGCTGAAAAGTCTGCATACAGCAGATTTGCACAGCAGAACATTGACAGGCTTGATGTTCTGATGAAGATTGCAGATTCTCCGTTGGCAACAAGAATTTATCTTTTGATTGTGAAGAAGATGAATCAGAAAAACGCACTGGTCACTTCTTATCAGTTTTTCATGGAATACTTTGGTGTTTCCAAGTCTTCGGTAAGGAGAGCAATCTCTTTGCTAGAATCAGAAAACATTCTGCAAATCAAGAGAAGCGGCGGTGCAAGCGTGTACTTGCTCAATCCTGATGTAGTGTGGAAAGGCAAAGGAAATCAGGTACAGTATTGTGAGTTTGAAGGAAACATTATCCTTACAAAGAAAGAATGGGGTGATAACGATGAAAAATAATCGGATATTGCTTCCAGATGGGACATTTCAGGAACGGCAGTACGAGAATGCTCTTATCATGGAGCATGGTTATCAGGAACGCTATGAAGAGTTGCTGATGAATTACACAAGGGAAGGCATGGTACTGGCATTCATTATTTCCAAAATGGACGATGAAAACGAGCTTGTATGCAGTCTTGACACGATTGCACAGGCACTGCATTACTCAAAAGCTTCTGTAGCACGAGCAATTCGGTTGTTCCGAGAGCGATACACCGACCTTGTGACAATCGGAAAAGTTGGGAACACAAGCCGTTTCACCATCGACCGCAACAGATGCTTCAAAGCATAAGGAGAGATGTAAATGTTGACAATTACAGAAAAAGACGGAGCAACAATTATCACAATTGAGAATCCGTCTGCATCAGAGCAGGACATCATAAAGAAAGCAAAAAACGCCCAGCGTGTTTCAGCGTGGGTAAATGGAGCGAGCAAGGCACAGCCTGCAAAAGCTTCAACGCCTTCGACAACTTCTGTACCAGCTGCTGAAAAGCCTTCCAGCTGGGGAAAGCCAAAACAAACAAATGCGGTTTCCGGTTGGAAGCCAGTTGCACAAAGCCCTGCGAAAAGCAATCAGCTTACGGAACAGCAGCTTTCCGAACTTGGAAACCTTGGGGATTTTGAAGAAATCATCTCAGAGGGAGAGCTTCCGTTTTAAGCGTAGAAAGGAGAGAAAAAGTTGTTTTTTGATAATCCTATCGAAAACAGAAATCGGTATAAGCCGAAAACAGTTCGCTCTTCCAGCAATTTGAAACAGGCAATTCTGTATGGCGTTATTGGCGTACTTTGTTTGTTGAGAATCCGACAACTTTGGCTGTTCGCAATCATTTTCTTTGCCTGTATGGGTGTTTCTATCTGGCTGTATATCAGACACAAAAGAAAAGAAGAAAAGCTTGACGACATTATCAACGGTTTTGCAGAAGAAGATGATGACACAGACAGGAACGAATTGCTCCAGAGAGCTGATATGACAAAAATGTCATCAAAAGACCGTAAGCAGAGAAAGCAGGAGTACGGACAGTTTCTGGAGAATCTGGAACACGAACTCGGTGACTTCGATGAATATGAAGAGTATGACGAAGACGAGGTGGACGAATGAGCAGAAAAACATATCCAACGATGATTCTGTTTGGTGTCAAAGGACACAAGAAATGCCTTGTCGGGTATCATAACAAAATGCTTGGCGGTATCAGTGTGGCGATTTGTGAGTATGCCGGAGCAGAAGAAGACGATGCAAAAATTGACTTAGCAGATATTGAAGGGCAATGGTCAACACTGCATTTCTGCAACAAAGAAGCACTGGATAAGTTCGTGCATTTCTTTGAAAATGTGCAGGAAAAGTGGGACGTGCTTTCCAAAGATACGCCGACAGAAAAGAAACCGGAAGTTCAGAAAAAACAACACAAGCCATACTTGGACTGTGTTGCTGAACTTGAAAAAATCGCAGAAAGGAATACGGAAGAATGAAAACGATTTTTATTACGGAAAAGCCGTCTGTTGCTCAGGAATATCGTAAAGTGTTACAGATTCAGAGCCACGAGAAAACGGACGGTTATATCGAAGGCTATTCCCCTGTTCTGAAAAAAGATGTCATTATCACATGGGCAGTTGGTCACTTGATTGGCATTTCTTCTCCGGAAGAGCAAAATCCGGAATGGGGTGGTAGATGGAGTACAGATAAACTGCCGATGATTCCTCAGCAGTTCAAGTATGAACCACAGAAATCTACATACAAGCAGTTCAAGATTGTAAAGTCACTGTACACCAGAAAAGATGTTGGTGCAATTTACTACGCAGGTGATAGCGGACGAGAAGGAATCTACATTCAGGCTCTTATCCGAAATCAGATTTTTAAGACTGCACCGAAGCTTGATGAACGTGTTGTTTGGATTGACAGTTACACAGAAGAATCAATTCTGGGTGGAATCCGAGATGCAAAGCCATACAACAGCTATCAGCATATGGTTGACAGCGGTTACGCACGAGCAATGTCAGACTGGCTGATTGGAATGAATTTCACAGAAGCGTTTACATTGACCAGTGGCAAGACACTCAATACAGGTCGTGTTATGACACCAACGTTGGCAATGATTGTGCAGCGTCAGAAAGAAATTGAAAATTTCACGAAGACCTACTACTATGGAATCAAGGCTGGAGAAAATATCTTCTGGAAAGCAGAAAAGAGAAGTCGCTTTTTTGAGAGTGACGACCTGTACAATGAAAACGGTTTTCTGAAAAAGGAAAAAGCAGATGCTCTGGTTACTGAACTGATGCAAGACCAGAAGCTGACAGTCGAAGATGTAAAGGTGCAGCAGAAGACAGAGTATGCACCGTATCTGTTCAACCTTGCAGACTTGCAGGCGTATTGTTCAAAGACTTACAAAATTTCTCCGGCAAACGCACTGTCGATTGCTCAGAGCCTTTACGAGAAAAAGTTTACAACCTATCCCCGAACAGATTGCCGTTTCCTTTCATCTGCGGTTGCTGTTGAACTGAAATCAAAGGGGTACAATGTTCCTCAGAGATACATTGATGACAGCAAAGTGACAGACCACTATGCTATCATTCCGACCTTTCACGGAAATGCTTCGATGCTGTCCGGACTGGAAGAAAAAGTGTATCAGGCAGTTCTTAAACGCTTCATGGACACGATGAAACCACCGTTTGTCTATGATGCAGTTTCTATCACATATCTGCATTCCAACAAAGAACGATTCTTCGATTCATTCCGAAAAATCAAGCAGACTGGATTCAAGGAATCTGTCAATGAAGAAGATGTGGCAGACAGAGAAGTTCCGTTAAAAGGCAACACGATTCCGGCAATATTTACACTCAGAAATCTGGAAACAAAACCACCTGTTGCTTACACGACTGGTACACTTGTCATGGCAATGGAAAAAGCCGGAAAGCTGATTGAAGATGAAGAACTTCGAGAGCAGATTAAGACTTGTGGCATTGGCACATCGGCAACCAGAGCTGCCATCATCGAGAAGCTACAGGACAAAGGCTTTATTGATGTTGACAAAAAGCAGAAAGTTTCTCCAACTGAGTTCGGTAAGGCAGTCATTCCGATTGTAGAACGATACGATGAAGCTCTTATCAGTCCTTTGAAAACGGCAGACATGGAAGCAAAGCTGAATGCAGTTGCATCTGGAGAGCTTGCGTTTCCGGAGTACATGGAAATTGTCAATCAGTATGTGGCTGACACGACCAAGAAAATTATTTCCGGCAACAAAGAAAATCTTGCCGGATTTGGCAAGAGTGGTTCGAGCAACACATACGATTGCCCTGCTTGTGGCAAGCAGTTGAAGTTCGGAAGATACGGTTGGTATTGTGACTGTAAGTTCTCATTCGGGCTGGAAATCTGCGGACACAAAATGAAAGAAACTGACCTTGCAGATTTGATTGCCAAAGGCAAAACCAAAGCGTACACTTTCAAGTCTAAGGCAGGAAAAAGTTTCAAGGCAAGACTGCTTTTGGATAAGCAAAATCACAAAACAACCTTTGAGTTTGTGGACACGCCTCAGAAGAAAACTGCTGCCGGAAAATCTTCCGAAAAAGCAAAGAGTTCTGGAAACAGCTGGGGCAATTCCAAACCGTCAAGCGGTTCTTCCGGCTGGGGAAAATCATCTGGCTGGGGTAAAAAGTAAACGTAATAACTGCCACAAAAAATTATCGTGGCTCTTATAAATTATAATTTTCATGAAGGAGTTTTTCAAAATGAACAAGAAAGAAATGATTCGCAAGGTAGCAGAGAAGAACAACATGACTAAGGTTCAGACCGAGGCTGTCATCAATACTTTTCTGGAAGAAATTGAAGAGTGTGTCGCCAGTGGTGACAAGATTACTTTTGTTGGCTTCGGCACATTCACACCTGTCAAGAGAGCAGCACGAACTGCTACCAATATGTATACCAATGAAACGATTGAAGTTCCGGAAAAGATTGTTCCGAAGTTCAATGCTGGGACTATTTTCAAGGAAAAGGTTGCATCTCACAACGCCTAACCACAACTGCATAAAGAAAATAACAAAGTGAAAGAGCAGGGCGTTGCAGAATCAAAGCAATGCCCTGTTTTCTTTATGTGAAATCTGAAAGGAGACATTCATGTCACTGCACGATTTTTTGATTGTGATTTGTGTGTATGGAATCCCTCTCGGCATCTTTGTTTGGTATAAATTTTTTCGGGCAGAAAAAGAATATCCGCCACTTGATTTTGTTCAGGCAATGAGTATCATTGAACGACTGAATCTGAATCAGAATCGTTTGAAAAGCATCGAAGATTTACTCACATCATCTCAGTTGTGCGATGATGAACACGAGCAAAACATCAAGTGTGTTTGGAGCAGTGCCGAGAATAAAGAAGGGTACACATTCACACTGAATGAAACAGCAAATCACTTTACTGATATGGCTGTTGAGGAACGAGAAAAGCTTCGCTCGGAGATTGTTTCTGACATCGACCTTTTGTGCGATTTAAGACGTAACGGCATAACGGAAACAGTAACGCAAAGGGAAGAAAAATCGCCAGATTCAGAAGAAATTAAAACGGAAGGGGAGTGCGAAGATGAGCCAGTTGAAGCAGTACCCAGACAATGGATATGAGATTGATTACGACTTCAACAATCCTGCTCTTTGCAAAGTCAACGGTGTCATTTACAGCTACTGTACACAGTGCGGAACGTACATCGGCTGTGAAACAGATACAAACTGGTATAAGCTGATAAAGCAGGAGTGTTGTCCGAGCTGTCGAGAGAAAATTATTCGGGAGCAAACAGCAATCCGGCAGAAGAATTTTCGGAAAAGAAATCGTGAAGAAAAGCGTCTGGTCAAACAGCAGAACACGTTGCTGAAACAAGAAAATAAGTTGCTAAGAGAAGCGGTCATGGCTCTGCGTGATGACGTGGAACGGCTGAAAGCACATCAGGAACGAGCTTGCTGAATACGGAATACAGTCCGACAGAAAGAGGGAACAGGAAAAATTCACCTGTTCTCTTTTTTGTGCTTTCTTTTCTCCGAGGACAGCCTGAAAGCATCTTTAAGTATACCTTGCTATACCTGTACCTATGTAGAAACCACCAAAAACATTCCGTTTTACATACCCCTTTCATGTCAAGATACATACATATTAAAAATATAGGGCAGTACGATGCTGTTTTTCCCTTAAACCTTACATATAGAGGGTAGAGGGTATAGATATATACCTGCGGAAAGGCGGTAAGCAGACCGAATGGCACAATTCAGTAAATACTCGCCTGCCAGCATTGGACGACTGTTCTTACACAACAACCGTATGCAAAATGACGGTGTTGTACACAGCAATGAATCCATTGACAATGAACGAACTTACCAAAACTATCACTTCAAAAAAGGGACACCGGAAGATGTCAAGGAGCGATTGTCAGAAGTGTTTATCGCAAAAAAACGAAACAACACAACTGTGGTTGGAGAGTTCGTTGTGACACTCCCGAAAGATGTCAAAGACGAAGATGAAAGAGATTTTTTTCAAGCCGTTTATGATTTTTATTGCAATGACCTTGGAGAAGAAAACATTGTCAATGCAGTTGTTCACAAAGATGAAACAACACCGCATATGCACTTGGATTTTGTTCCAGTGTTGAAAGGTGAGCAGCCACAGTTTACAAGCAATGAATGCTTGAAGTCGCTGGAAGATTGGAAGGCAAATCACGGCGGTGAAATGCCAACCGAAAGAATCTGCTGCAAGGATTTGATTTCCAGAAAATATCTTTCAACGATGCACCAGCGACTGAGTGATTATGTTCAAAGCTATCTGGGATATAAGACAGAAATTTTGAACGGTGCAACGAACGGTGGCAACAAAACTGTTCTCCAGATGAAAGTCGAAAGTCTGAAAAAACAAATCGGACAAATGGAAGAGCAGAAGGAACATCTGGCAAAAGAACTGAACTCTATGCTGACAGTTGCAAAGAATTATGGAATTGAAAAAAACGACATCGGAATTTATCCGTTGCTGCAAAGAATTGCAGACCTTGAAAATCAGAATGACGTTCTGAAAAGTCTGATTACCAGACAAGGGTACTCGTGGAAAAAAGACGAACTTGTTGCAATGCAGGCAAAGAAGTATGTTCCTGCAAAAGCAACTCCAGTGAATTTCTACAGCGGTTCACTTGTGGACGCTGAGATAGAAGATGATGCAATCGTCATCATCGAACTTCCGAATCAAACTCCACGTCCTTCGCCTCAGCAAAAGTTTTTGGACGAAGACATGGATTCGGAAAGACAAGCATCGTTTGCACGTTCCTCGTCCAGACCTATCACGGTTCGACCGTCCAGAACCAGCAAAAGAAGTTTGGTTTTCATTAAGACAGATAGTCCAAAGGAAACGATGGAAAATCTGATTCTGCTGGAACACCAACTGAAAGCTATGGACTGCAAAGGTCGCCGTGTTTACATGGACAAAATGGAAACCGATGAATACGACCTTGCTCGTGCGATTCTGGAAAAGAATCACATTGAAGCATCTTACTTCATTCATCTGGAAGATGAAAAGGAAAAAGCAAACGATTCACAGGAACAAGCACAGGAAAAAGCATAACCGAAAGGAGAAACTGCAATGGCATTTATGAAGAAAGCCCCTGCAAAGAAGAATACCAAAGGTGGAGAAAACACACCTGCAAAGGCAAGAAAAAAGCCGATGAAAATTGCTCGCACTGCACAGGAAATTATCGACTTCGATTACATCACCGAAGACGGCATCATCATTTCCGGCAACTACTACAGCAAGCTTTATAAACTGATAGACAGTAACTTTGTTACTGAACCGGAAGATAAACAGGTTGATTATCTGGTCAACTACACAAAGCTGATGAACCGCTTCCCTGATAATGTGGATATTTCCGTCATCATTATCAATGAACGTAATACAAAGGAAGACATCACAGCGGCTTATCATCTGAAAGAAGCTGGCGATGGTCTGGACGAATATCGTACTGACTATAACCATATCATCGACAAGAAAATCGAAGAGGGTCACAACGAAATCAGCAAGGAAAAATACATCATGCTTACCATTCGTACTGCCAACGGTTTGTCTCAGGCAGAGATGGAATTTAACTCCGCAGATGTTTCCTTACAGGAAGCTGTAAAGACCATCAACAAGGTCGGCGTGAAACAGCTGGACGCAATCGACCGTTTGGCAGTGATGCAGAAGATTCTTCGTGGCTCTGACTGCGTTCCGTTCCACAAGGAATTTGAGCGTTACTTCGCAAAGCACAAAGACGATGAAGGCAACGAAAAGCTGTCCCTCGATTTGCCTGCTCTTAGAAAATCCGGCGTGTCTGTCAAGGACTTGATTGCACCGCAGGTAATTGCAAAGACAAGGCAGTGCATTCAGCTTGACGATGAAAGATACTGCAAGAGCTATGCTTATGCAAACCTGCCTCAGCAGCTGGACACTTCGTTTCTTACCAACGTAACCAATCTTCCTTATGAGATGGTAACGGTAATTCAGTTCAAGCCTGTTCCTCGTAAGAAGGCTCTCCAGCTTGTAAAGATGCAGAACACTTCCGTAAAGGCTGACGTTATCAAAGCTTCTCAGCAGGCGTATAAGAGTGGTTACTCCACCGACCTTATCAATGAGGATTTGATTCAGGCAAGAGAAGATGCCGGTAAGCTTCGTCATGATGTTGTAAACGAAGGTAAGAAGCTGTTCTTCGCTACAATGGTTGTTTCTATCTTCGGCAAGGACGATGACGAAATCAAAAATATCACAGCTCAATACACAGCGAAGTGTGCAGACTATTCTGTTACTCCTTCTTATCTGATTGGGCAGCAGGTTGCAGGTCTGAACACAGCAATCCTTTGTGGCAACAGCAAAGTGATTATCGACCGTATGCTGACATCAGATAACGCTTGTGCATTGTTCCCATTCAATATTCAGGAGCTGACAGATAAGAAGGGACACTTCTACGGCTCGAATGCAATCTCCAAGAACATGGTTATGTACGACCGTAAGCGTTCTCGTCTGGCGAACGGACTTATCTTTGGTCAGTCTGGTTCTGGTAAGTCCTTCATCACAAAGGGCGAGATTATCCCGAACCTGCTCGATGGTAACGATGACATGATTATCCTCGACCCTGAGAACGAATACCATGTTGTTGCAGAACACTTTGGTGGCAGAACCATTGACCTTGAATTGAAGTCTCAGTATCACATCAATCCTTGCGATATGGCAATGGAATGGGACGACCCGAAGGCTACTCCGCTGGCTGAAAAGTGCGACTACATGGTAGGTCTGGTTGAATCTATTCTGGGTAAAGGCAGAGAGTGCAATATCTATGAGACGAATGCAATCCATCGTGCCTGCACTCGTATGTATGAAGACTACATCGAAGAGATGACACGCCGTCACAGAGATGGCTGTGAAGAAGGACAGTCTGACGAACTGGACACTGAAATTTGTCCGACACTGGTTGAGTTCTACAATGAACTGATGGCTGACGGTACACAGGAAGGCACTAAGGTTGCACTGGCTGTTGAGCAGTATTGCATTGGTAACTACAACGTATTTGCTCATCACACCAACATTGAAGGACACAGCAGACTGACAATTTACAACCTGCTCTATCTGCCGGAAAAAATGACAGAGATGGCAATGAAGGTGTGCCTGTCGAACATCTGGACAAAGATTGTCAAGAACCGTGAGGAAAACGAAAAGTATCACACTGGTAAGGCTATCTGGGTGTACCTCGATGAGTTCCACCATTTCTTCAAAACAGAAAGCTCTGCTTCTACGGTAATGGCTTACTACAAGCGTGTTCGTAAGTACGGCGGTATCATGACAGGTATCACACAGGACGTTGCCGACTTGCTGTCCACCAGACAGGGTACTGCAATGTTCAACAACACAGGCTTCTTCATTTTCCTGAACCAGTCTCCTATCGGCAGACAGCAGCTCCAGAACCTGTACGGTATCTCTGATGCACTGATTGATTACATCAAGGATAAGCCTTCTGGTACTGGTCTGATTTACAACAACTCGGTAATTATTCCGATTGATTATAAGCTTCCGACTGATAGTGAACTGTATCACATCATGTCCACAAACCCGAACGATGAAGCAAGAAAAACAGCTATCAAACGCAAGGCAAATGAAGAGTTTGATGGCGAAAAAGAAGACGAAGAATAAGTGCTGATTTGTAAGCAAGACACAGCCTATTGGAAAAAATTGGCAGTGTTTATTTGAACTGATATACCCCTTGTAAACCCTTGAATGTGTTATAATTTATGATGTACTCGTTCCCTGATTTCTTATGCGGAACAATGATATATCGTGGCACATTTAAGGGCTTTGCAATAACTAGAGATTGCAAGGACGATGTGCGTTTCTTATAGCCTAATCTGGCGTGTTTTCCAGAAACACCATCGGAACTGAATAAGGAGAGTGATTAGATGAAGCTTAACAAAGATGAAATGGAAGCGTTCCTCAATGATGTTCCCTTTTACAAAAACAATGAATGTTTTTGTCTCGGCAAAACGCTTGAAGACGCAGGAAAGATTTTGAAGCAGTTAGCAGATGAAAACGAGAGAAGAAAGGGTGACACCAATGTGGCAATGGATACTAGAAACTTTGACGAGAGCTGTAAGGTCGATTCCTCTAACAAAGGACATAGCGAGCATTGAAAAGGACGATGTAATATCCAATGTTTGTCTGTACTTATGTGAGCATCAGGACGTTGCAAAAGACATTTACGAAGGCAAGAAAGCTTCAAGCCTGTATCAGCTTGCGAAATTTGAAATTTACGAGCTGAGAAGTAAGATGTTTTTCAACAATAAAGCTGAACTATCACAGTATCAGAGAATAATGGCGGTTTGTGAGCAATATCGCATCGACCCAATTCCCAAAAATGCTTATAAGATTGCAGCGATATTAAATGACCGAAATTTCAGTATTTCTGGAGTGGCAGCACTTCTTTCCAACGACACGCCTTTGCATAAAGGCTATAGCAGATGGGAAGAAAGCCTTGATGCCCTTAGAGATAAGGAGATTGAAGATAAGAACCAGAAATAATCAATAAAAGGTGATAAGACAAATGGAAAACAGATACATTGACTATACTGGTGAAGCAATGATTACAGTCCCGAAACGGAAGCTCTATACAGACAGCGAAGGCTTTCCGAATGAGAACGCTTTTCGTGATTTTGCAGAGCATCTTACGGCTGAATACTATCTTGCTTGCATCAGCGTAGACGTGACCAGAAGCAATGAGAAAAAAGGGTATGGATTTGGTTCTCGTGTGTTAAGAAAAGCATTTCTTCAATTGAGAGACAATTTTTATATTTTCCGAATCAGTGGCAATAAATTCAATTTGTTTGTCACGGAGAATGAGTTCTCAAAGTTGAAGAATATGCTGGAATCAGGAAACGAGGATTTTTTTACAGTTTACTATGGAATTGTAGAAGACACCTATGTAACCAAAGAGAACTACACGAAGCTCTGCGAACGTGGCAAAGAAATGATGTACCACTATAAAGCAGAGAAAATTGGAAAGGCATATACAGATGCCAGAGATGATGTGATTGTCGGAAACAAAGGTAACACCCCAGCTGACTTGCAGGAAACAGATACCTGTAAGTACAGGGAAACAATGTGGTATGCCACAGTACATCTGGAAGAGACTGAGCCAGCTGCCAGAACGGTGACAGCATATGTGTTCCCGACTGAATATAAAGAAAGTCTTGCATCTCTGAATATGGTTGTTGTTGTTGATGACTTCGTAAAAACACGAATCTACAGCGGCACAAGTGTCAGCTTCGGATTTGATGGCATGAAATTTATGATTTCTTCCAGATTCGACAATGAAGGACATATGAATGTGTCCTGCTTCGGAGAGCGAGAGAACAAAGGACAGTGTGACATCACGATTGATGTGCATGAAGGAAACTGTATTCCTGCTTCCTTCGGAAAACGTGTCAAGCGTGGCGTTTCTCTGTTCCCTGTAAAGCCAAACACCAGAGGCACATATGAATATGCCCTTTGGAATGATAATGAAAAAACAGCCGAATATCAGGAATCCGGACTGATTGCCATAGATGGAGCAGACTACGAAGTTCATGCGGATAAAGTTGCAATCAATCTGGTTCGCCAGTGAAAGGAGTATACATGAGAAAGTTGACAGAACTGTCTACAGACAGTGATTTTGAAGAGTTTTCAACCATCTTGTCCAAGCTTCATGATTCTCACGCAGTAATTACCATGAAGCAGGCAGTACAGCGAAAAGATGGTGAATACAACTATGTAGACTTACAGCAGACCGTAACAGAAAACCGGACTACCGTGCAGATTAACGGACAGTTTGTATTCATTACACTGCACAATTCCAGAAGAAAGAGTTCTCAGAAGGCAAGAACTATGTGGAACACTGTTTTGCAGAGAGGCACGAACCAGTTCAAGAAAGGCGAAGCAAACGATTATATCTTCGTACTGGATATGTGTCGTTCTGAACTGGATAAAGGAACTGCTTACTGTTTGTCTGCGTTCCAGCCGATTTTCATGTCTGGAGAAGGTGATTCCGACCTGTCATTTGTCTTTTCGTTGGAAAGCGTTGCTTGCGGAATCGAAAGTGTGTCAATGTATGACATTGAATACGAGCTGGAAAATGAAGAAGAAAGCAGCATCAACACCGATGCAGACGAAGGCGATTATTCTGATGAGCCGGACGATGCAGACGAAAACTACGATGCAAATGATGATTTCCTGAATACAGATATGTTTACCAATCCACAGTAACAGTAACGTATGAAAGGAGCGTGAAATTGCGTGGCAATCGAATTTTTTAACTTTGGTGTGAATGCTACATCAGAGGTTGCAAGCAAATTGCAGAAGATTGCAAATAACGAAGTCCAAAAAGAAACTGACGAAATGTTCGGCAGACTTCATGAGGACTATATAAAAGAACAAGAAAGAGAAGACGTTGCAAAGAAAAAAGCTGATTACAACCCTTACGAAGATGAGGAACGTCAGCAGGAACAAAAGCAGCGTGGTGGTTACAATCCGGACGACTATGAGCGTGTTGCTTTTTCCGGAGCTGTCGGTGCAAAGAATCAGGCTTTATACTTTGCACAGTACATGAAAGACCAAGGCGTAAATGATGTCGTGGTATCTCCGGTCAAAATCAACGGCGAATACATGGTGGAAATTCCGAAAACTGCTATGATTCGTGAAAAGATTGAACCGGAGCAGGAACAGCCTACGGTAACAAAGCTGAATCATGATGAGCAGGATTTCCTTCGCAAACAACTGGAGAATGTTGTTGCACAGGAAGAGGCAAAAAAGCCGAAGCCAGCTGAACCGGAAATGACGGAAGCTGTTACAGATGTTACCACAGAACCACAGCAGGCAGCAGCCCAACCTGTTCCGGAAGCAGAACCTGCCTATAGCGAGCCGAACACTTACGAAAGTTCTTATACGGAGCATACTGATACAGCAGAGCCTGTATATGACCAGAATATTTTGGCGGCAGACCCGATGCAGACAGAAACTACAGGAAATGCTCAGGTTGAGGCAGAATCCGTTGCACCTGCTCCGGAAAACAGCTATAACAGCTCATTTGGCATGGAAAGTACGTCTTCTACAGAACCTTTTTCTGCATATGGAGATGTTCAACCAGATGAAGCTATTGATTATGGTTCGACACAGCACAATGATAACACAGGGTACATTCCCAAAGGCTTAGAGCCAGATTTCACATCACAGCAGACAACGGTTGCAGATAAAGCTACAGCAGAGCCACAGGAAGCAAAAACGAATCCGTTTTCCAATGAGCCTGCTTCTATGCCGAGTACAGCTCCAGAGCCTGTACATACAGACAGTCAGTCTCAACCATCTCCTTCTTATTCTGGGTACACTTCAAGTTTTGAAGAAACATCAGCAGAATCGCAGAACACAGCACCAACTACTCCGTACAGTGATTTTTTGAGTAATTACGACAACATGAAAGCACTGGAAAGAATCGTAGAAACTGGTGAAGTAAGAAATGATAATGACCGCAGAATCATGCAAGAGTTTGTGGCTTTGACAAATAATTCTTTTGGCGGTGCGGTTTCTGCTGCTGAAAGTGTCAATTTGACACAGCAAAAAGAGCCTGAGATGACATCGGTTCGACTGAACGAAAATGAGAAATCGTTTGTTCAGAAGAGCATGGATTCTACGTTTATGGGACAGTTTCTGGAAGACCGCCCTGACGTTGCAGAAGCAATGGAAACGATTCAGGAAAAAGGAAAAATCACCACTCCGCATGAACGACAGATGTTTCTGGACTATCAGAATGCTATGCACGATATTGCGACTGAATTTCATGCGAAGACTGGTACAGAGTGGGATTCTAACAGCAGTTTAGAAGCAAAGAGTTTGGCAAGCAAGGCAAGCTTTATGAGGACGGAAAGTGCTGTTCAGTCACTGAATCAAAAGTTTCAGACTGATGACAAACATGGTGCTTCTACAAAACCGCAAGAACATTATCGAAATGTGGCAAAATCTGCGGAACAGTTGATTGCAGACTTTACAGAAAAGACAGATATAGATGTCAAGCAAGCTGGCGTTCATGGGCAGTCTGATAAAAGCAAGGAAATACAGGAACTTCGTGATGAACAGGAACAGGGTGGACTGCGAGCTGTTGAAAGTGAAGAGCAGAAGCTGTTCACATATACGTTTGGACAGATGGGACTGTTCGGCAAAACAGTCAATAAGAGCATCAATGCTGTAAACGACCTTGCAAAGTACAGTGCTGTAGCGACCAATAAGCGAATCTTTGAAGAGGCTACACTTCGACAGGAAACATTTGAAAGAAGCAGTTCTTCAATGCGACTGGGTGCGGCTCAGAAAAATCGTGGCATTGGCAAGGCAATTGTCTTTGGCAATGATATGGTTGTAATCAACGGCGAAATTGTTACTGATGAAAAAATCAGGGGCAAGGTGCTGGCTGAACATCATAAGCGTGTTGCACAGTCAGCACAGATTTTGCAGGAATCTGCTCGAAGAAAAGAAAAGGTAAAAGAAAAGCAAGGGGAATACGATGATGCGTACAAAGTAAAGAAAGACAAATATTATGCTACACATCAAGATGAACTTGCTGACTTTGCGAAGCAGGAGAAGAAACGTAAGGACGCTTTCGACAAGAAAGAAGACAAGCGATATGCCGACTTTATCAAAAGTGGCAGAAATCCGGACGAATTTATTCGCCGTGAGTATCAGGCAAGAGGCTTCTATAAAAAGAAGAAGAAAATTGCTACAGAACATATCAGCGAGAAGCAGGAGAGAATGGTTCGTAATGCACAGACCATTCAAAACAACCTGTATCGGCAGGAATATGCTGCTCCAGTCGTTACGAAGTCCGGCTTCCGAGATGGTGGTTCTCTGGACGAGATTAAAAACACCATCAACACAGGTGCAATTGCACTGGGAGCATCTGTAACAATTGCATTGTCACAGCCGGAGCTTGACTTTATCCGAAAGAATAAGTCTTCGTTTACCGCCGAGCAGAGAAAAGTGCTGGAAAAGGTGATGAGAGGCGAAAGCATCTCGGTATATCACCAGAAAAAAGTGCTGTCTGAATGGTCAGAGACTATGAAACACGCTGCGGAAACAGGCAAAATCAAATTGTCTGATGATGATGCGGAAGTGCTGAAATCCCTTGGCAATAAGGTGAAGCTGTCTGACGGTGAAAAAGCTATTTTCGCAAGATATGACAAGTTTGCTCAGAACTTGAAGAAAGACCTTAATCTTGATTTTATTGCAGGTGGCATTACAAGAGCTGATGTCTTGAAAATCAATGAGGCGTTTCTGAAAAGAGCAGAGAACAAAGGCTATCAGTTTATCACTGCTACAGGCAAGTTTGATGTGGCAGCACTGGGTAATCTTACAGCAAAGCAACTGAAAGAACTGGGAATCAGCAACAGCACCAGAAACGCACTGATGCAGTTAAATAATCCGAAAGCATGGGGAGCGTTGGATATTGGTGTTGCCGCAAAGCTGGCTCAGAAAGGTATGTCTGGAGCTACAAAGCTTGCTGGCAATGATGAAGATATGCGAGCTATGATAAGCGGTGGTACAAAGACTTACAGATATGCAAGAAAGACCACTGACGGCGTAAAGAATACCGTCAAGGCGATTCAGAAGCATCAAGATGCAATGAAAGCAAAGTTTGCCAATGTAAAAAAGACAAACAGGCTGAAAAATGTAGATTCTGTAAAACCACCGAAAAAGAAGCCAACAACAAAGAAAGCCGCAAAACCGAATCCGAAGCGTAACGAAAGATTTCTTGCAAAGCAGGAAAAAAAGTTGGCTCGACTGCAACGCTCTGAAAACAGCGTGTTTGGTAAAGCAAGAGGCAAAATCAACGGTATCAAAGCAAAGTTTATGAACAGCAAGGTCGGTATGCTGGTGCAGAAAGTACAGGCAGGCGTTTCAAAGGCAATGCTGGTAATCGGTAAGTATGTGGCAATTGGCATTTTGTTTGTTGCGACAGCCTTGACCATGTTCGTTGTTGTGATGACTATTATTGAATCTTTCACCAACTTCCTTGCAGCAAAGACCTACAAAGATACTGTATGCTATAAGCTGTATGAATCGCTGGAAGAACAGGAAACCTCATGGAAAGACACGATTGTTGACTATGAAGGTTTGTGGGACGATAAAGCAAATGTAACCTATGGCACAAAGGGCATGAGCTATTCCGACTATTTGAAGCGTTTTGACAATCTGCTTGAAGCTGACACTCAAATCGCTATCAATCCGTGGCATCAGAAAGATGCTGTGGCATCATTGTCAAACAACACCAAGTATCTTACTTATCTTGATGCTTACAATGGCGAAAAAGAGCTGAGAATGACTGCAAATGCGAACCTTTATGGAAAGCTCAGTCCCAGTGCCGATGAAGCGGTGTACTATTCTTCAACAGAAAGCGGACACACCAGCAATATCAAAGATATTATCTCTATGACTGATGTAATGTACCAGTTTGAAACAGATGCAAATTCTGATAAAGAATTAGGCGATGTTCTGGGAATGTCTCCTGCGGAATTGAATTGGGAAAACTTCAAAAACAGATTCACCGGATTTTTCAAGATGTTAGGAAATAACATCAGCGAGTTTGTCAAAAATTTGTTTGGTGGCAAAGAAGATACTGAGCCGAATTACATTACATGGGCAGATGCTTCTGGAACAACCTTTAGTTACAAAACATTGCAGAACTATACTGCAACGCTGTTTTCTGCATCACATCAGCAGACGTGGGATTACACAGTGAAATATTGCAGTCGCTTGGGTAATCCTACTGTAAAGGTGAACGGTTCAATTGAAACGATTGATAAGCTGTCTGAGAGTGAAGCAGCAGAGCTGGGCTATTGCACGAATCCAAAAGTAGAAGATTTCTACGTTGGTATTGAAAGTAGTTCGGACGACAGCCCTCAGCCTTATATCATTGGCTCTGACTTCAAACGCTATTACACCAATCATGCAGGTGCTTTTGATATTACTGTTGATACGAACAAAAACCTTAACGGCAGTAAGAACGACCTGTGTTTATGGTCTGGTATGACGAGTAACAAAACAACATTTGATGCAGTTGTTACTTGGATAAGCAATCACAGTGGCAAGTGTTGGAGCAGCAAGACTGTTAATCCGAGCAGTGCTAGAATCAGTGGTGGTATATTCAATTACAACTTGCAAAACAAAAATGGCAAATGGTTCGATTCTGAAAGTGGTGCGAAAACAGATATATCGAACAAATTGAGAAGCTATCGAGATACATACCATTTGCCAGATGACGCTTATCACATTTACCGAGAGGAAGGAGATTACTCTGTCACAAGACTAACAAAAGATTTTGCGACCAAAAGTAATTCCAACCCGAATGTTGGCACATTGAAAACCAATGTAGTTCAAACATCGTCCAAGCAGGAAAAAAGATGTGTATACATACAAAATGCCACAAAATACACAACCGGAAACGGCTATGTGTATGAGCAAGGCGGAAAAGCAGAAGTTCCCATTCTTGATTATACAGATAGCACACATTTGATTACAGATAAGACAAACGATACTTGGAAAGACGAAGTGTCAGCAGAGCAGACAAATTACAATAACATTAACGGAAAAGAGAAAGCATATTTTTATATGCCAATTCCGAAAAATGAAGACGTGAATGATTTTGCCAATAACTATTTGAAAGATAGCTCTGGTAACTACCTAACGATTGATAAAATATATCAAAAAGTGAAAAATCGTTATCAGGCAGGCGGTAATGTGTATCATATCAACACTACTTTTGTTACAAATTACATGAGCTGGGACGACCTTAATTACATGATTGGCAGAGTGTTGACGGCGAGAGGATATACTGGACAATCGTATCAAGATGAATACGATTTGCTCACAAGCGTAATCTGGTATAGAGTTGAAATTCAAGTGAATACAAACATTAAACAATATAAAAAACAGTATCGCTATGAGAATGGCTCTATTGAGATATACCGAGATAGTACAACTACTCTGACAAGAAAGTGTAAGGGACATTCTTACCAGTATTGTGGCGGTCATCTTGGTGTTATCTCCAGAGGCAACGTATTCTCCATGACAAACGAACAGCTTGCACTTGTTGGCACATACAACGAAGATTATCAGTTCCCTGTTCAGATGGATTGGTCTGATGACAGATATGATGAAATTCGTGGCAAGGTGATTACGGATAAAGTGAACTACAGTGGCACTGTTTCTGATGCAGCTTGGTCTGGTGGCAGTGAAACACCAGCATCTGATGTACAAGGAAGTTATATGGGACATAGCTATGGACTGAACTTGTATGTGGAAGGTGGCAATTGGAAAGAAGGTTTCCATGTTGTTGGTGAATCCGACAGTGAAGAAAATAAGCAGTATCTATGCCGAGACATCTTTGACGTTGATGAAATGGTTTTGAAGGGTTCAAACTGCTTTGGTACAAAGGATTGGGACGATTACGAAGGCTGGAATGGTGACAACATGACACTTGCGGTTTTGAGACAGACGATGGATTGGCAAGACGTATATGAATTTGACATTCCGACTGAACTCGGTGCAAAAGTCTTGTGTCAGGAAGACATTGATAAAATCGTAGATGCTTTGAAAAAGAAGTACGGTTCAAGCTTTAATGACGGCAGAGAACAGGCGGTAAGAATTGCTCTTAGCTGGGTCGGCAAGGCTCATTACAATGATGAAGATGGACATAATCATGGTCTGGTTCAGAGCTATTGTGTAGCTGCTGACAGAAACTTTAATGCAAACTGTACTGCCGGAACAGCATGGGATTTCATTCGTATGTATTCTTCATGGACAGGACAGACAGCAACTCAGAGCAACACGATTGATAACTCGAAGGCAATCAAGTCTCCGAGTACAAGTTTGTATCTGCCAGCGGACATTATCCGTCATGTCAGAAGCGTTGGTGCTGGAGCATTGGTGAGCAGCGATAATGTAAACATTGATGCAGATGATGTGAATGAAATCAACAATTCTGGTTCAAACGAAGCACTGCTGATGATGAAGAGAGATTTGGCAGTTGTTTACATCGGTGAACTGAACGAAGATTTGGAATTGTCTGATGGTACAACCATTAAAGCAGGACAGTCTTTGACGGTAGACCTTAGTCCGAACAAAGATATTGGCACGATTTATCTGCGTAGAACCGATGCAACGTCACTTTGCAATATCGGTAAAACAAAAACATACTACTATGTGAAAAATCCTGATGACAAGACTTGGCTTTATCGTTTTGATTACGACAAGTACAAGGCATTTGAGGAAGCTCGCAAAGGAAAATAAGCAATAATGTTGCAAGGCAGTCCTTGTGGAATCATTCCACAGGGGCTGTTTTGTTTTTCCCTTAAACCTTACATATAAAGGGTAGAGGCATCGTTATGCCTGTTTACAGAAAGAGGTGCTTCTTATGGCAGAAGAAATGTTCAACAAATACCGCAGGCAAGACAACAAAGAGCGAATCTTACTGCTGTATCTTATCCTAAACAAATACGACTTGGACAAGGTGGAATGTGCAGTAGAAACTGTACAAAACAAAATGTTTGGCGTAGAACTCAGGAAAATTTATGGTGTAACCAGTGAATTTGTGGACGTTCAGCGAATCGAAGCAGAACTGGCAGAAATCCATACGCCAGTAATTTGCTCGATGCAGTCTTATGAGTTGTATTCCAACACAGAGGTAATTCATACCTATATGCCGAAGGAATCCAACAAACCATTGTATATCAATGACATGGGCGTAATTTCTCAGCTGATGGTAATTACAGAACAGTGTGTTGTTTCCAGCAATCTGGCTGAACCAGTGGAGAGTGCGAAGGACATCGGCTTTATGTATTTTGTGGACTATGTACTTCATGGCGAATGCAAAATCGGAGCATGGGAAATTTCTTATAAAGATAAAGAATTTTCCGTCTTTTACACTTCAAAAGGTTCTGATGAACAGATGCACAAAGAATTGTTGTATCGTGCATTGGAACTTGACCAGACATCGACATTTAAGCTGGTGCTTTACATCATCAAAAAGGCGGCAGAGAGCATCAAAGAAGTTCTGCCTGACAACTTCACAGAAGAAACTTGGAAATTGGAGAAAAATCAATGAGCGAAAAAAAGTTTAGCAACTTCACGGAAGATTATGAAGACATATTCGCCACTGGTTCTTTGCCGGAGCAACAGCCTGCTGCCTCAAATGACGAGGACGAAGATTACGAAACAATCGGCAATATTTGTGATACTTCTGTCATGACTAACATGGAAAAGAAAGGATTCTTTTCACAGGAACAGGCGAAACATATGGACACGGTTGCAAATTTACAGAAGTCTGTGGATTCTCAATCACAGACAAATGCAGTACAGAATGTCCTTGATGAATCTGTAAAAGCAGAAGACGTTGTTCACGAGGACGAAGTGCGATATGCAACGGCAGAAGATTTGCAGAATGAAAAATTGCAAAAAGAATCAGAAGACAATAAGCAGGCTCTTGAAATTGAGGGAAAACGAATTGCTCTCGATGCGTTAAAGGGAGCAACAGAAGAACTGGAGCGAACTTCTCCGAAAGACCCTCATGCTCGGCAGTACAAAAATTCAGCTGTGATGCCGAAAGTGTCGTTTGCAAAGCCGTCAACGCAAGGCGGTGGCTTGAAAAAGCTGTTCCTGTTTTTGATAGCCTGCTGTGCAGTCGGAATTTTCTTTGGCGTGGAAGCAAATTCTTATTACAACTATAAAGGCGGCAAGACAAATGGTGTTATGTCATGCACATTTAGCTGGCTTACAGTAGAAAATCTACCGATTTCAGTAACACCACTTGACACGGCAACATTCTTTGGAGCGTTCGCAATCGGAGCAGGAATCCTTGGCGTAATCGGCTTGTTTATCTGGCTGGATTCTGATGCGAAGAAAAAATCTCGTGTTGGACATGAGCATGGTTCTTCTCACCTTGGCACTTCAAGGGATTTTAAGGTGTACAAGAATAAGTTCATGGAAAAATAAAGAGAAAAGAGGATAAGTTTTGGCAAAAAGTAAAGTACAAGACAGCTCTTATATCGACAACAATATGCTGTTTGGCGTATACAAAGGCGAATATTTGGGGCTGTCGTTAAATAACAAGAAAGTCAACCGTTCAGCGAATGTGCTAGTTATCGGTGGCACTGGTACAGGTAAGACGTTCAAATATATCAAACCGAACATCTTGCAGGAAAACTGCTCTATGGTGGTCACAGACCCTTCCGGAGATATTTTCCGTTCGTTTGCACCGTATCTGCTTTCCAAAGGATATAACGTATTCCTGTTCAATGCCTCAGACTTTACGCTGTCTAACAATTATAATCCGCTGGAGAATGTGTTTGACAGTTATGGCAACATCTCAGAAACACAGGTCAACATTCTGGTAGACCTTTACATGAAAAATGCGAAGGCTGGCAAAGAAGCCGGCGGTGGAGACCCTTTCTGGGACAAGTCGGAAAAAGCATTCATGACGGCACTGATTTATTATGTTCTGGAAGAAGATGAAGACCTGCTCCTTGATGGATTTCCTTGTGAAGGCATCAAAGGTGGCAGAACACAGCGATTGAACGGTGGAAGATGCTTTTCTACAATCTTGAAATTGGTTCAGGAAGCAAAGGTAAGCGATGATGGAAAAACAAAATCACCTCTTACTTGTCGGCTGGACGATTTCTTCAAGCGTTTCCCGAACAACAAAACAAAGCTGTATTATGATACGTTCCTGATTGCTCCGCAGAAGACAGCAAATACCATCTTGATTACTACAGCGGTCGATTTGCAGATATTCTCCACTTATGAAGTGGACATGATTACTCGCACCAATAAGAAGTACAAGAACATGAATATCAACATTGACAAGATGGCAACCCAGCAGTCGTATCTGTTTCTTGGTATTCCGCAGTCGCATCAGGCGTTCAACTTCTTGATTGCGATGCTGTATTCGCAGCTGTATGGACGGCTTTATGAACTGGGAGAGCGAAAGCTTCGGGGAAAATGGCATATCGGGTACAGAGTGGGAACTCCGGTGTTCGATTACTTCGATTCCGAAGAAGAAGCAAAGATGTTTTATGAGACTGTGACAGAGGATAATATTGTTGAAGAAGCCTATGTGAATAACACTTCTATTTATCACATTGCTTTCAATTCACCGGAAAAAGATGCTTCCGGCAAACGAAAAGGAATGAAGTATTACAAGTCCAGCGTTCTTCGAGAACCGCTTGAAACACTTATCAAAGATATGGACAAGATGTACATATGGGCTGGAGATGAGTTTGCTGGTGGCGACCCTTCGCTTCCTATTCATATCAACTTCTTGCTGGACGAGTTTAAGAATATCGGTGAAATCCCGAACTTCTTAACGATTTTGTCAACAAGCCGTAAGTACCGCATCGGCTCTCATGTAGTAATTCAGGATATTGGACAGCTGAAAACGATGTATAAGGACGGAGAACATGAAACCGTGCTTGCCAATGTAGATACAACGATTTTCCTTGGTTCTATCTTAAAGGAAGATAAAGAACAGATTCAGAAAATGCTTGGCAAGACTACAATTCGTCAGAAGTCAACATCGTCCAGTCAATCAGGAGTATCAACGTCATACACGCCGACCGAAGTAGACCTCATGAGCATTGATGAAATCGGTGCTATCAATGACCCTGCGAAAAATCGTGATGATGAGATTGTCATTATTCGTGATGTTACTCCTTACGTTTGCAGAAAGCTTCTTTTGACAGAGCATCGCCGTTGGAAAGACGTTCAGGCAGTCAAAAAGAAGAAAATCAATGCAGAGCTGTATTACAGGAATCTGAATACAGATGAAGAAAAAGATGTTACAGGCATAATGCCTACAACATAATTCAACGAAAGGAGCAAAAACATATGAAAAAAGCGGTTGAGTGGGTGCTGAACTTGGTGACAACAGTAATTGCACAGGCGTGTAGCCTTGACGCAAAGTATGTCACAATTCAAGGCGGTGGAGACTGGGATAAAATGACCTCTATTGTCAAAGAAATATACAACTATTTGGCTATCGCAGGCATTGCTTTTACTTTGGTCTATTTCCTGATGGAAATGAACGAAAAGCTCGCCTTGGAAGGCAGAGATTTGACGATGAAGAGCTTCTTTGCACCATTTTTGAAATTGATGGTTGCAATTGCAGTTATATCACAAAGCGGAAAAATTGTTTCGAGCATTATCATGTTCAATGATACATTCATCACAAAAATTTCAAGTATTGCAAAAGCCGGAGATACAACACAAGCCGACCTTGTAAAAGTCATGACAAAGCTGATGGAGATGTTTGGGAAACTTGGTTTCTTCATTTTGCTTGTTGTGCTGATTATCCTAATGCTTACAGCGATTATCGGATTGGTATTGAAATTGGTATGGTGGTACAAGGGCATGATGTATAAGTTGGAACTGCTGTTCAGACTTTCTGTTTTGCCGATTGCAGTGGCTGACATTTATGGTGGCAGACACTCCAACGCAATTCGCTATATCAAAGGATTCCTTGCACTTGGGCTTTATGGTGTGGCACTGGTTGCGTTGCCTCGGATTGCTTTAACACTTGCGACTGCGATGACAACAGAACAGCTGGCGGCTCTTACAGGTGCTGGTGGCGACCCTGACATCGTGGCAGGATTGAGCTGCTTGCTGATGTATCTGGTAGCACCGTTTGCAGCAATTGCAGCATCTAATGTTGCAAAACAAGTGAGCAAAGAAGCACTTGGAGCGTAAAAGAAAAAAGTTCACAAAATAATTTTCAGAAACGGAGCAGAAACGCTCCGTTTTTCCTTTAATTCTTACATATATATAGTGAAAGGAGTGAAAGGCAATGGAAATTCTGATTGGACAAGACATCAGAAAATACAAAACAAAGGATATTGGCAATTTCTCCTTCAAAGAAGCGGCGTTTCTTGCTGCTGGTGCGGCTGTAGGATTTTTGACTTACAAGCTGACAGGAAGCATTGAAATTGCAATACCGCCTGCCGGATTGATTTTGTTCTTTGGTTTTTTCAAACCGTATGGAATGCCTGCTTGGGATTTTCTCCGAACGGTTGGAAGGGAAAAGCTGAGTACACAATGTTACATCAATGAAACAGACTTTGTGTACGACCCCGAAGAAATCAAAAAGGAATACGGCGATGACTATGTTATCCCTGCTGATGAGTGGAATGTTATTCAAACAGCACCGCCAGCTAAGATAAATAAGCAGGACAAAGAACGGCTTATCTCATAAAGCTGTGATTGTTCTAACACACATTTTTTCATACAGAAAGGAATTGTTTGAGATGAAGACTACAGCAATGACAACTACTAAGAAAAAGAAGTGCGGTCTGTTCCGCAAGATTATGACTGGTGCAGGCATCATGTCTGCTATGGCGAGCATGAGTGCTACAACAGCATTTGCAAGCTTCGGCGAAGATGTTAAGGTGACAGCGAATGGAGGCACCGATGCAAGCACGATGATGGGCAAGATTATCGGCATTTTGCTGACCATTACTCGCTTTGTCGGCGTTGCACTGGTTGTGTACGGCGTTTATGAGGTTGTAATGTCCTTTATGCAGAACCAGCCGGAAGCAAAGACCAAGGGCATTATCATGGCTCTGGCAGGCATTGTTATGACTGCATTGAAGTCCATTCTGGTTGCCATCAAGATTGTGGGTGAATAAATACTTGCATACATTCTTTTATTCAAAAAGAAAACCCAAACGACAGGGTGAATAAGTAAGACTTCACAACGGAAGGGGCTAATTGAAAAAGTTAGCCCCTTTCTTATTAAACAGAAACGAGGAAATTATATGAACAAATGGAACAAACGGATTGCTTCTGCTGTTTTGGTAGCAGGTCTGACGTTTTCTCTTGTTGGCTGTGGCTCTGGCAGTGCAGGCACTCAGACATCGAATGCCACAGACAAAACAGGTCAGGAATTACAGCAGAACGACTATCGTGGTGGCGTGATTCGCACATTGACATTGAAGGATAGCGTTTTGAATGTTATGGAGCAGATGAAATCCAACAACACCGCTGTACGAGAAACCAGTCCTAACTCATATTGGACAGCAGACGGCTATCAGGATTTTGTGTCCACTTTTTTGGACACACCAATCATCACAGACACACAGTGGTTCAATGAGGAAGAAACAGACTGGGACACAGTTATTTCTCAAATGGCAAGTGAAACAAGTTCTTTTTCCGCAGGTGGAGATGAGGGACTTACCGCAAAGGTTACAAGAAATGAGAAAGATGATTATAGTGTAGCCGGAGTAAGCATCACAGACCCATTGCTTATGTCGAGCGATAATTCTACAGGTTTAACCGCAAACTACAGAATTTTATATGACTGCGATAAGGATTGGTGCAAGGCATATGCTACTGCAACAGTAGATGCTACGTTACCTGACATCACAACGCAACTTTTTGAGTATCAGCGAGTTGATGATGACACTTTTGCAATTCAGACAAATCGTGAACGGCTGGTTGTTGTTTTGAAGCCTGTTAATGGCGACAAAACAGAAGTGGCGACAAAGACAGAAAAGAAAGATTCGCAGAAATCTGATACCGTGCAGTATGTGGATATGCGAAATCGTGAGGTAAAAGAGTTCTACTACTCTAAGCTTGTGAAAGATGGTATGAGAAGCACTTTTACGCCTTATGAAGAACTTCCGGAAGTTGAAAGCACGTCTGCTACAGAATTGAACGCAAACATCAAGAAAAACGAATTGATGCAGAAATATCCGTTCATGAATGAGTATGGTGACGTTGCGTTCTACTACGGAGAAAAAGACAGTATGTTCTTCCACGCTCCTGCGGACATGAATGAAAAGTGGGTGTTTGAAGACAAGGCTCTCCAGCAGGCAATCGTTTACAAGGACGGCATTCTGGTGGCAACTACCTACAACAAGCTTTCTGACAGCTATGAGCGTTTCATTTATGCACGTTCTGATGCGGATTCCTCAATCACAAAGAGCTTGGAAGACATGGTTGTTATCAATAGTCTGGTCGGCGTGGTAGAAGAAGCGAAGGTTTCGCAATCTCCGGAAGATACTGCTGACACTGGAGAAAATTCCGAAACAGACGCAACCAGTGAAGAATCTTCCGAAGAAACGGAGCAGGAAAGCTTGCCTGATACAGAATCAAGCACAGAAGAAAATAACTGAAAAAGGTGATGCAACGTGAAACAGCACGAATTAGAAGACAAGGCTTACGAGATAAGGAGCTACATTGCAGATAAGTTCCGTGATATTCAGTCCAACGCCACTTTACTGAAAAACGTAGAAGACGAAATCAAGGTGAAACAGATTCTCGGCAAAATTTCTGATTACAGTGAAGAAGTCCTTCGGGGCTACAGGCAGTTGGACGAACTGTCTTATGAAACACCGGACGAAGAAGAGCAGGACGACAGTGACTATGACGGCTCTGCATTTCTCTAAAGCAGACACTCCTTAATATGACAAAAAAGAATCCGTGCAAGGGCTTATTTCTTGTGCGGATTTTTTTATACCCAAATGACGATTATTTGCACAATTTTGGATTGTATTTTCTATGTATATAAAAGCAGATATACACGACATGAGAAGTGCAAAATGATAAGATAATAATACAAATATAACGTGAAAAAAGGTGTGCTAATTGAATACTTATATGGTGCTGAAAGCAACAGGACGAGGCACAAAACATGGTCGAAGTGCTGTTGTTATTGCTTTGGACGGCACAAGAAAGAAGAGCTTCCGTGTTGTAGGAAATATTCCGGAATTGTATCACGGTATATTCATTCAAATGGAACTGGACGAAGCGGATAATGTTTTGGACTATGAGCTTACTCTGGACGAAAGAAATATCACTGCTCTGGAGAGAGCAAACGTAAATCCAGACGAATACGAAGCTGTTCTGGAACGGCATCTCATTTTGAAAAGTGATGGGATTGGGTGGAACACTGCCAGACTTTCGCTGGAAGAAATTTATTCTGTGTTACCGTTTGGCGAAGCAGATAGAGTTCACAAGGAAGTTGTGGACGATGCGAAAGAGCCGACCAGAGTAGATGCAATCAATCGCAAGATAATCCAGAATGCCAGAAACAAGCGAAAAATCTCCTATGGTATCGAAGAGTTTCTTGGGTATTTTTCTGCGGTAGAGCAGGAAGGTGCGTATCAGCAATTGATGGTTACGCTGAAAATGATGTGCTTGCAGGCAGAACGATATGGCTTGAAAAACGGCACTGTATGGGATTCTGAGATGAAGAAAAAAGAGGATTTTATTCGTACTGATATTCAAAGTCGAAAGAAGCTGGAATACGAGCTTTTGACAGAAGAAGAGGTACAAAACTTTTTTAATTCCGTCAAAGATAAAGGCTTGGAAGAGGAACAACTCAGAACGCTGTGGGGATTGCGAACAAGCCTTCCATGCGTAATTACAGGCGGTGCAGGCGTAGGAAAGACAACAGTGATTCAAACACTGATTGATTGCTATACCACTTACTATGCAAAGAAGAATGTACTTCTGATTGCTCCAACAGGAAAAGCCAGCAGAAGACTTGCAGAAAAGACAAATATGCCTGCTGCCACGATTCACAAGGCTTTGAGAAAGAATCCGGAAGAAGAGTACACGTTCTATACGGCAGAAAATAAATTGCCTTACAGACTGATTATTGTCGATGAGAGCAGCATGATTGATACGGCTTTAATGTATGACCTGCTCTGTGCGACTGACCCGACTTGCAAGGTGATTTTTGTGGGAGACCACAATCAGCTTTACCCTGTTGGGTATGGTGAACCGTTCTTTGATTTCATGAAGGAACTGGAAGTATATCGACTGGAAATCAATCACAGACAAAAAGAAGGGACTGATATTTTACAGAACGCAAACAATGTTTTGCAGGAGAAGCCTCTCCGAAACGGAGCAGGTTTTCATATGGAATTGATTGGGTTTGATGATATTGGAGAAATCATCATGACGAATAATGAAGATACACAAATTCTGTCACCGTACAACAATTTGAACGCACAGATAAATGCGTATCTGAAAAAGGGAGAAGCAGACTTCAATGTTGGCGATAAAGTGATGACTGTCAAAAACACAAAGAAGTATTGCAACGGAGATATTGGTATTGTTACAAAAATCAACGGTAAGGGAACAATCACTGTTGAGATTGACGGGAAGGAAGTGGACATTACTGCTGCCCACAGAGAAGACCTTGTGCTGGCTTATGCAATCACAATTCATAAGATGCAGGGCAGTGAGGCAGAACGTGTAATCGTTTTTATTCCGAAAGATGACCGACTGGTAGATAAGAGAATGCTGTATACAGCTCTGACAAGAGCAAAGTCACAGCTGGAACTTTACTACTACACAACAGAATAACGAAAGGAAGGTACGAATGGATTGGGGTTACTTAGATGAACTTGACTGCAATTTACTGTATACATACGCAAAGGGGTTTGCAAAATGTAGTGGTCGATTTTGTATGGAAAAAATCCACATCAGCGATGAAGAGGAAAAGTCTGAGCAAGAACAGCTAACAAGTGCAGAACGCAAAAGGCAGACTGCACTTTATATTATTTGGTGTGTCTTCCGGCACGTTCTTGGGTGCAGAACACTCGAAGAAGCTGAGGCTTCGGCAACAGAAGAGGTTTTACGAAAGTACAAGCTGGTTAGCCTTCTGAAAAATCGTCATATTTATATCGGCGTATATGGTGACAATGAGATTTACTTGTACAAATACGATGAAGGCGACATCAACGTAATTTTGGAAATTCTCTATAATCGCTATGACATGATGGCTCAGATGGAATGCTTTGTTCGCAGAACCGAAGGAAAACAACGGACTACCAGAAATCGTTGCTTGAAAAAAATAAAAGCATATAATGCTATGCTTTTGGAAAGTGACCGCTATCATGCACTTGCAAAAAAGCAGATAGAAAATGGAAGGAATAGCAAATGAAGATTGGAAAAAGGCTACTGGCTGCTGCCGTTATGGTTGCGATGTGTGTTTCCATGTCAACAATAACTGTTCATGCAAAAGAACAGCTGAAAGATACATTCATCGAAGAATTTGACCCTGACAACTTGAAGTATTATCATTCTTTAAGCGGTAATCAGATTTTGACAGGCGGCGTAAATGAACTGAATGGTATTCAATGCACAACAAGAAATGACTGCGAAGCGTTGGAAAAGTATTTGAGAAGTGCCGGATATGTTCTTGTTACAACTGATAGCAAAGATATATCAGATGAAAATTATGACCTGCTCCAGAAGGAGTTCAATTCTTTTTTGAGCCGATATATGGACAGGGACAATGAAGTGTACTGGACAAAGTACAGAGTGTATCTCAACAAGGAAACATATGACAATGCAATTTCAGAAATGAAAAAGGACGGTTCTTTTTCTATCGAAACAGAATTAGAATTGATTGATTCATCGGTTGTGCTGAATTATGCAGTGTGGGACAATTACGACAGGAAAGAAACTGTTGTATATGAAATCAATGATAACATTCCGGACTGGTGGAGTGAAACAGGCTTTCTGGAGATTTATTCTCCAGTAAATGTTATGGTAAAGCTGGAGTATAGAAACGATTGGACTTATCATGTGTTCTATGTGAAAGCGAACGAACCATTCCTTGTAAAGGTAAGAGCAGGCGGTTATTATGTGAGAACTGTCAACACGCAGGACGTTCAAGAGGGCGAAAATACATTGGTCTACGATAACAATGTACAGGTGCAACTGGAAAATACGATTGATGAACCATATCAGCTTGACATTTCAAAACTCACAGAGAAATATGACATCATGCCGATAGATTTATCTGACAAACCGGACTTCTCGTGGAACAACAGAAACAATATTAGCTTGAACGACTATGAGAACGGAAAGGTTAAGCTGGACTACGATTCTGAGCAATCGAAAGAAAATACAACAGACAAAGCCGAGCTGCCTTCTGAAAGCTCTGACAAGGATTCTTCCAGCAACAGTAAAACTGGAGAAACAACAGCTAAAATAGCAACAGGAACAACAGAGATTCCAGAAGAATCTGTAATTGTATCAAAGAAAGAAAAAGAAGAACTGCGAAAAAGTCAGATGAAATACCGAATCATTTTTATTGGCGGTGGCATCTTGATTGTATTGATATTCGCAGGAGTGTGCTACATCATTAAGAAAAAGAATAACAAAGAATAAAAATATCAGGTAAGAGAAAAAAAGGAGTGAACCACGATGACAGGAAAGGAACTGGTTCTTTTATTCAAAAAGGACAGCCGTATGACAAATTCCCAATGGCATCGGTTTTGCAAAAGATACATTCATAAAGATACAAGTTCAATCGTAAAACTGGTAAAACAGATTTACGCAGATGAAGATATAAAAAGCACAAAATCGTTTGAAGATGCTCTCAAAGAGGAAATGCAACATACTTGCAGGCTCGATGAGGAATGCTTGATTCACGGTTGATTCGTTAAAATATACAAGTTTCAACAAAATAAATAACGGATATTTTACAGATTAAACCCTATTTTCCTATTGACAACGCACCATAAAAGTGCTATAATAGTTAATGTAAGGTACAGAGAACAACAGTTCAAAGCCTTACGGTAGCCACAGGAATATATTTTGAAAAAGGAGCGTAATTATGGCTAACAATTTTAACATTTGCGAAAACTGGGGACTGAGATGCTACGAGCAGAAGATGACAGAAAAGAGTGTTATCTTGAAGTGTTCGATGAATCGTAAGGGCGATGACGGCGAGTATACCGCACCGATTTACATTGATGTTGTTTGCAGCATCGTAGGCGACAACCAGTGCGACATTGCTCAGGACGACTACGCTAAGTCTTTTGTAGACGTTTGGGGCAGATTCTCCGTAGGTGACTACACCAACAAGAACGGCGATAAGATTCCGACCATGACAATCTTTGCAACTAAGGTAGCAAAGCGTGTCAGAAACAACTAAACAACACCGACTGATTTGACAGTCCTCCTGTAAATATGCTCCCTCTTCGTGAGGGGGCGAATATCGGGGATAAGGAATAGCAGTGATGTACTGCAAAGCGGTTCGATTCCGCTTTTCTCGACCAACATTCTCAATGAAAACCTCATACGTCAAAACCCTTATGGAAAGAGGGCAACACGCAAGCACCCAAAGCCCTGTATGTTGCCTTTTTTTCATGTCAGCAGAAGTTCACAAAAGTCCAGTGTATATTCACAGAGAAACGGCAGAAATATGGTATTACAACACTCAATGAGAGTTTACGCAGGTTCAAATCCTGCTCCTGCCACCATACAAAATTATAGGAAGTGAATCTCGTGGACAAAACAGATAAGACGTGGCTTTCAAGATATGCGTTCAGTGATATAACGGTGTATATGAGAAACGAAAAAGGAACGTATACCAATCTGACAGATTATACAATTTCAGATGACAATGAAAGCATTCGCATCAAGAGCAATTCGGAATATGTTTTGATGTTTTGCTCTTATTTCTATAACGCTTATAAAAGCAAGGTTGCCTGTCGTGTATGCGACATTTCACTGAACGGATTGCTTGTCTTGGCTGGGATTGGCGATATGAGCTTTATAAGACGGTTTGATGATGGGTGCGATAAAAACGAAAGCCTGCTGGCAATTCTGTGTGCAAGAAAAATCACAAATTACAACTACGGCGTTGCAATGCAGGATAAAGAGAATCCCATGATTTATCGCTTTTACAGACAATTCTGGGAGAAAGACGAAGAAACAGGCAGAAACAGAAGATACAAAGGAGAAGTATTAGCGAAGGAATTTTACATCGCTTAAAGAGAATGGTCACATCGAAAGATGTGAAAGAGGTGTACTATGGCAAAGAAAAAACGAAAATGGACAAGAAATCAAAAAGAAAGTGCTGTGCTGATTACTCTTGGCGTATCGGTTTTGATTTGTGGAGCTTGTTTTCTGTCTCCGCTGAAAGATGCTGTGAAATTTGGCTCTAAGGCAATCGTGAAAGACTTGCCGATAGATGATATAAAGACAGCATATCAAGCGTATGATGAAAACAAAGATGAACTGCACAAAGAAATTCGAGAAGAGTACGCAAAGGAAGAAGCTGGAGACCAATCCAGCGAAATTCCCAGCGGTTCAGACGAACTTTCTTTAGAGCAGGCTACTGTGATTCGTGTGATAGACGGTGATACATACGAATTGGAAATCAGCGGTGAAAAACAAAAAGTTCGCTTGATTGGCGTAGATACGCCGGAAAGCGTTGCTCCGTCAGATTATCGTACAGAGAATACGGAAGAAGGAAAAGAAGTTTCTCAGATAGTCAAAGAGAAGTTTCAGGATATTGATACTGTATATGTGGAGTATGATGTTAGTCCTACGGACAAGTATGGCAGAACATTAGCTTATGTGTATTTTGAAGATGGTACAATGGTTCAGGACTGGTTGCTGGAGAATGGGTATGCCAATACTGCCACTTATCCACCAAACGTGAAACACGCAGACCACTTTGCAGAACTGGCACATACGGCAGCAGAGCAAAAGGTTGGCTTGTGGAACGGCTTCTTTGGAGAACAGAATTGATGAAAAGAGGAATGCGTTATGGATAGGATAATCATAATCGTGTGTGCTATACTGTTTGTAATCGTAGGCGGTATTTTGATATGGTGGCTGAAAATCGGAAAACAGCATTTTATTCAGAAACGCTGTCCGGAACGCTTGCAAAAATCAGATAACGAGAAAGAAAATAAGGAGTGATGATTTATGGGAAACATGACAGATACAGAAAAGAGATTACTGACTGTACCATTCTTTTCAAAGGGGGCAGTTGGAGAAAAGCTTGCAGGACGCTTTCAGAAGCTCCAGCAGACTATTTTGAATCGGAAAGAGAATGACCCTCACGCACTGAATCCAAAGAATGTAACAGGTATCTGGTATCTTTCTGGATTACAGTATGAAGAGGGAAATCCGCAGGTTCTGGTTCGTTCTGACATTCCAAAGGGAACATATGAAAGAATCCTGCTCCACAATGAAATCTTTGAAATCATCTACAATGATGTGGTATACGATTATGACAAAGATTTTGTGGAAGGCGAGAACGTGATTCATGGCTTGCAAAAGGAACTCTTAGGAGAACTCAGAGCAGGTCGTGTGTATGCAATTTACGACAAGGAGAGAAGTTAAATGGCAGTAAGTGCAAAAGAACTGGAAGTGATTCGAGCAGACATTATGATTGCCGGAACTGCAATGCAGCAGAAAGACAATCCGATAATGGTAAACATGGCTGCGTATCACTTTGCTCAGGCAATCGAAAAAAGCATCAAGGCAATTATCAGTGAGAAATCTGTTGAACCGCCGCCACAGGAAACGATGTATGCTCACAACATGGAACATCTTTTGTTTCAGGCAGAGCGTGTTTCGCCTAACTTCATTCAGGAGCATATGTTTATTGCAGATAATGCACAAACGCTGTCGGCGTTCAATGGACTGCGGTATGGCGACAAGTGTGTGTCAAAGGCAGATGCGTTCGTTCTGATGAAGAATGCAAAGGACTTGTTCTGGGAAATCGAAAATGCTTATATGAAAGAGCTTGGCGTAAAGCAGGAAGCAATTGCTGACCATGCTCATATACAGATGTTTGATGCGACAAGGCTTTCACTGGACGATAAAAATTCTACTTGGAAGAAGCAGAACGGTAAAAATTATCATGGGGCTGGAAAAGCAGACCACGGCAAGAAATCTTATGGGAAGCATTATCAGAAGCCCAAATATCAGAAGGAACAGTATGATAAGTGCGATGATTAAATCATCATATTTTTTTGATTAACAATAACGAATAAACGGCAGAGTAAAGGAGAATAAATCATGTTAGGATATTTAGCGTCAGGAGTTGTTGGCTTTTTTATCGGCGTAATTCTTTCCTGTGTTTTACTTAGTAAAAGAGGTTTGGAAGCGTATCAGAAGGTGCAGGACGGTGTTTCAACTGGGGCTGGAAGTGTGAAGACAAATTTTGAAGCAGCAAAGGCAGTCTACCGTGCAACCATTGATGAGTACGAAAACGGCACAGACGAAGACGATGCAGAAGAAGCGGAGACTGAATCCGAGGGAGCTGAGGAAGAGTGAAAAAATTCATCAAGTTTACTGTAGTGACCGCAATGCTGGTCGGTGCGGTGTGGTACGGCTATCAGAATGGCAAGGCAGACGGCTTTGAAAAAGCAATGGAACTGGAACGCAGCAGATTTCACTGCACCAAAAAAGAAGACGAAGGAGAGGCGACAGAACCTGCTCCTGAAAAGAGTGATGCAGATTGAATCTTGCAGACGGCAGACTGATTTGCGATAAGTGCGGAGCAACAGTTGATGCACCAGACAAATATATCAAAGGATATTGGTGTGGCAATTGTGGCTATCTGCATTACAGCAATCATGTGTATACCAAAGATATTCGGACGGCAGGTGAATTTGCGGAAGAAATTCGCTTTGTACTGGCTGAAATTCATAGAATAATGCAGAAACCGCCTGTTGAACAGAAAGTCAGAGTAAAGCTTTTGTGCGACTTATGCGACTTGTTCGACTGGCAGCAGGTGCTTGATGAATACTGCACAATTTCTATTCTGAAAGTGCTGACTGCACTGATTGAGCAAGTTCCGGCAAGCTCACGCAGAGCTGTAGGCGGTGATGCAAGCCGAGAGGACTACATCACATTCATAAACTATTTCGACATGACAGAGATGAATCTGAATGTTATTACTGCATTTATCAACTTTTGCTTCGGCAGAAATATTGAAAGCTATGACTTTCGGAAAATTGATTTCACACTATCTGAACCAGAACTCTATCTGTTAAGCTGGTATTCTAACACGATGGAAGATAAGAGCATTTACAAGAGAATCGGTCGCAGTTCCAAACGCAAACAGGGCAAGTACATTCGCTGTGGTATATTCACCGGACTGATTCTGACAATCGCATTCTGCTTATTTGCTGTATCTGACATCATGGTCTTAGTTCGCTCCAGAGAGAATCCATCTATTCTGCCAGCGGTATTTTTATTGGCAACTCTTTTGATTGCAGACACGGTGGTTGCAATCATTGCTCTTGAAGCAATCTCAAAGAAATATAAAAAATCGAAAAATCAAATATACGATATTCTGGATAAAAGGTGATATTTATGACCAAAGTAACAAAGGTCTATCTGATTAGCGAGCAAATCGACAAGGACGGCAATAAGATTGATTTTAAGAAAATCAGCGAATTGCTGTGGAACTTGCAGAGGCAGACACGAGACATCAAGAACAAATGCGTACAGCTCTGCTGGGAGTGGCTGAATTTCTCCAGCGACTACTACAAAAAGTCAGAAGAATATCCGAAGGAGAAAGATACTCTTGGATATACGTTAAGCGGATTCGTTTACGACCGTATCAAAAACGGAAGCGACCTGTATTCTTCCAATCTCTCCACATCTTCCAGAGACACCTGTACTGCATTCAGCAATTACAAAAAGGAAATGCTGAAAGGGGAACGGTCTGTACTCTCTTTTAAGGCAAATCAGCCTTTGGATATTCACAACAAAGCAATTAAGCTTTCCTATGAAAACGGCAACTTTTTTGTTGCACTGAAAATGCTGAATCGTGCTGGAAAAGAAAAATACGGCATCAATGATGACCTGCGTTTCCGTATGCAGGTAAGAGATAAGTCTGTCCGGACAATTCTGGAACGGTTGATGAACGATGAATACAAAGTCAGTGCAAGCAAGCTGATGTATGACAAGAAGAAAAAGCTGTGGAAACTGAACCTTTGCTATTCTTTTGATAACCATGTCATTTCTACGCTTGACACTGAAAAAATCATGGGCGTTGACCTTGGTGTCGTTTATCCTATCATGGCATCTGTCAATGGTGATTACGCCAGATTCAGCATCAAGGGCGGTGAAATTGAAGCTTTCCGAAGCCGTGTAGAAGCGAGAAGACGCTCACTCTTGAATCAGTCACGCTATTGCGGTGACGGACGTATCGGACACGGCAGAAAGAAACGTACAGAACCAGCTGTACAGATTGCTGATAAAATTGCCAGATTCCGTGATACCACGAATCACAAGTACAGCAGAGCCTTGATTGATTATGCAATCAAAAACGGTTGCGGTACGATTCAAATGGAAAAGCTGACAGGCATCACAAGCAATGCAGAACATTTCCTGAAAGAATGGTCGTACTTTGACTTGCAGACAAAAATCGAAAGCAAGGCAAAAGAAGCTGGTATCAAGGTAGTTTACATCAACCCGAAGTTTACCAGTCAGCGTTGCAATAAATGTGGTTACATTCACACTGACAACAGACCTGTACAAGCGAGATTCTGCTGCCAGAAATGTGGCTATGAAGAAAATGCTGATTACAATGCGAGCCAGAATATTGGCACGAAACATATAGATGTTATTATCGAAGAAACATTAAAAATGCAGTGCGAACCGGAAGCTCCCACAGAATAACTGGGACGTTCGCACTAAATCAGGGCAACTCATTGTCCTTGAATCGAGACAGTATGCGTAATTCTTTCCTCGGAAAGTGGTAGATACTCTCGGTAAGGTAAACTGTGTATGAACAGTTTGAAATCCTGCACATAAAATCCGTGCAGGCATCTTATAGTTTTGTGCATCTTTGCTGTTGCAATCTGCGTATAGGCGTAAGATGTGAGGTTTAGGGTATGTAATTACAACACATCGTTCACAGTTGCAATCTGCGTATAGGCATTGTTTATTTATTTTATTTAATAACGAATAATTTACAGAGTAAATTGATATATATGCTTGACATTTGTACACTACCGTGCTATAATAGTTAATGTAAGGTAGTTAAGCTACAAAGCACAAAATCAAAAAAATAAAAAAGGAGTATTCACTATGAACGGAAATTTTGAAGCGAAATGCGAAGACGAAAACAAGGTAGTTACAATGGAAGAAGCGAAAAAGGAAACCGCATCTGCTCCAGAGGAAAAGAAGCCTGCGAGAAAGCAGACAAAGACCACTAAGCCGATGAATATTTTTCAGAGACTTCTGGCTGTAGAGAATGCTCTTGCAGTCGTGGCAAAGAATCTGACTGTCAGCACTGGTGGCAGAAACAGTTACAGAGCAGTTTCTGAGCGTGACATTATTGATGCGGTAAAACCGTTGGAAGTTGAGTACGGTGTGTACAGCTATCCGGTAAGCCGTGAGATTCTGGAAAGTCACATTCTGGAATCTGAGAATGAATATCAGGGCAAGGTGACAAAGAAGTCCACTTTCATGACGAGAGTGAAGACTGTGTATCGTTTTGTCAATGTAGACGAGCCGACAGACTTCATTGAAACAACAGTGTTCTCTGAGGGAATTGATGCACAGGACAAGGGTTCTGGCAAGGCAATGACATACGGCGATAAGTATGCTCTGATGAAGATGTACAAAATCTCTACAGGTGACGACCCTGACCAGCAGGCAAGTGAGCCGACCAATTACAGAACCGCTGGCAGTCAGCCGAGACAGCAGCCTGCACAGACGGCAGCTCCGGCACAGTCCGCACAGCAGAGACCTGCTGCCACTGGTGGCACATGGGGTTCACGACCTGCTCAGGCAGCACAGCCTGCACAGCAGAGACAGAATGCTTCCGGCTGGAGCAATGGCAACAGCAACGGACAGTCCGGCTCTGGTTGGGGCAGACGTGGTGCATAAGCACAGAGAATAACACAAGCAATCACACAGGACGTTCAGGCAGATACTTGGACGTTCTGAGATGCCGACATAGCTCAATGGCAGAGCATTACAGAGAGATACAGGTTCGATTCCTGTTGTTGGCTTCAATCTTTTCATACACGATTGAATCACCGTGGCAGAATGTGAGTATTTCCGTGATTTTGCGTTTTTGTGTTGGGTTATTGTAATTCGGACAGCAGTTCCACGGTGCTGTGATTCCGGATTACTTATCGTCTGATTGGTAGCAATTTAACAGGTGCAACTCCTGTTCAGATGACTAATGTATTGATGCTTTTATTGATACTTTGAAATCAGGGCGACTTAGCGTCCTTAAATCGAGACCAGTATGCGTAATTCTCTTTCCGGAGAGTAGCAGACACCCTCGGTGAGGTAAACTGTAAGACGCAGTTTGAAATCCTGCACACAAAATCCGTGCAGGCATCTTGTAAATATGTGCATCTTCGCTGTTACAGTTTGTATGTAAGTGCAAGATGTAAGGGTGAGGTATGTTGCTCATGGCAACATGAAACTCTGTACATAAAATCTGTACAGACATCTTGCAGTTGCTATTTATGCGTATGTGCAAGGTGTAAGCTGTCTGGTATGGCGATAAATCATATGTTGATTTGTTGCAGGCTGTGCGTATGTGCAAGGTGTAAGTACGGCTCACATCAGCAGGATAACACTGGTTAAACAGTTGCAGTCTGTGCGTATATGCGAGGTATGAGCAGTATATGAAAAAATAAAAAAAGGAGATATAAAATGGAAAACAAAAACTTTCGTTCAAGATACTTGAAAGTTGTGGTATTCAATTCTACAAATGATATTGGCAGGATTGAATCCACTGTGAATCATACGGTTGATTCGCTGAAAGATGCACACGCAAAAATCGTGTCCATCACAACAAACATTTACGGCATCAGTCCGATGAATCTGCTGTACAACATTATTTATGAGGCAGACCATGCTATCAGCGATGCAGAGCTTGCCGGAAAGGGGAAGTAATTGCAGAAGATAAATTCCGAGAGAGTTCGTGATGCTTGGAAGAAATCCGGACTTAGTTATCGTGAACTTTCTGCATTGACCAAAATTCCACAAAACACGCTTGCCTGCTACATCACAGGAAAGCGGAATCCCACCGACATCACAACTAATGTCATCGAAGAGATTGTGAATGCTTATCTGAATGACAGCAGTGTTTACATCAACAAGACACTCTACAGAGATAAATTCATGGAAAGCGTGTACCGCATCTGTGAGATTATCCCAGAAGAGAGACAGCCAATTGAGATTATGAAAGCGTTTGATGCTCTGCCGTCAGTAATTATCAGCACAAAGGATTTGAAAGCGTCTACAGACGCTCAGGACGGCTCAGAACGAGCCAAAAAGGAATAGCCGATACAACAGACGAGTGATTCCGAGAAAGCCTTACAAAGGCTCAGAGAAGCCCTGTGGGGCTTTTTTTATTTTGAAAGAAAGAGTGATTCATTTATGAGTGAAGATTATATCAGCAAGCTTGGGGCAGAGCAGAAGCGAATCTTCTCCCGAATGGTAAACGGTGAGAATATTTTTCTGACCGGAAATGCCGGAACAGGTAAGTCGTTTTTGGTAAAGGCATTCGACCAGTATTGTAAGCAGAATGATGTGAAAATTCTGAAAGCTGCACCGACTGGCATTGCCGCCTGCAACATTCAGGGCGTGACTTTACACCGACTGTTCAAGCTGAAAACTGATGTTAAAAGTATGCTTGCTGACGTGAGAAATGTTCCGACAGAAGTGATGCAGATTCTGAATCTGGCAAGTGTTCTGCTCATTGACGAAATCAGTATGGTGCGGATTGACGTGTTCGATAAAGTGATGAAATACATTGACCTTATCAATCGGGAACGCAAGGCACAGAAGCGACCGGACATTCAGATTATTCTGGTAGGGGACTTTTATCAGCTTGCTCCGGTAATTCCTCCGCTGGATAAAAAGATGCTGGACTTGTACTACGGCAAGAATATCGGAAACGGATTTGCGTTCCAGTCAAAGTATTGGCAGTCACTCCGGATTCAGTTTGAAAAGCTGACCGAAGTAAAACGGCAGGACGGAGACAAAGCGTTCTGCACAGCACTTGACCAGTGCAAAGAAGGCGATACGGATTGCCTTCCGTTCTTTGCAAAAAATACAGCAGCAAAAGAGCAGAAAGATGCAATTTGGGTATGCGGAAAGAATGTTACAGCCAGACTTCGGAATCAGGAACGGTTGGACAAAATCAAGAAGAAGGAATACAGTTTTCCTGCTATCTATACAGGGATAGCGACCGCCAGTGACGGACTGTGTGAGGATTCTTTCCAGTGCAAGGTAGGAGCAAGAGTAATCATGCTGGTAAATGAACCGTCTGGAGATTATCAGAACGGCAGTATGGGAACAATCAAAAAAATCTCAGGTGATGAAATTTATGTTGAAGTGGAGCGAATTGAAATCGCCACAGGAAAACCAGAAAAACATCTGGTTTGTGTAGAACGGCATGACTTCAACAAGTACGAATACAGAGAGAAAGAAATCATTGAAGAACTGAAAGATGAGCGTGGAGAGGCAATCATCAAGAAGCATAAGGAACTGGAGCTTGTGACTGTAGGAAGTGCAGAGCAGTTTCCGATGAAGCTGGGATTTGCAATCACAGTTCACAAAGCACAGGGACAGACTTATGACGCAATGAATTTCAAGCCGGAAATCTTTCAGGACGGACAGCTCTATGTTGCTCTTTCCCGATGCAAGGCAGCAGACAAAATGTTCATTGCTGACCCTCTGACACCAAAGATGGTTCGGGTATCTTCTGAGGTCGTCAACTACTACAAGAACCCAGAGAACTACACATTTTTCGGCAGAGAAAAAGATATAATTTCTGTGCAGACTTCCAGAGATTGCGAGGGTGCAGTAAAACTTTTGAACGAGGTTTTTGCAGACAACAAAGCAGAGATTCTTGACTTTCTGCAAGCTCTTTCTGCAAAGAAAAAGGCAGAGGAAAAGGAGAAAAAAGAAGAGGAAAAGAGTGAAGTGTCAGTCGCTGGCTGGAACAAAAAAGGAGCATAATCCAGCTTGTTTTTGGAAAGGAATTTTGCAATGACTGTGAAAGAATTGAAACTGTATTGTACAGCTACGCCCGACATAAAAGACACCGAGGCATTGCAGGAATTTATGGATAAAGAGAGAGCAGGAACGCATAAAGTTGCCTGCATCAAAATTGGAATCACTATCGGATTTGCAGTTGCTTTTTCACTTGTAATATTCGCTTTTTGCGGAAAAATTTCTCTGGAAAGCTTGAAAAATATTTTGCCGTTTTGCTTTCTGTGTATGATATACATTGGCATCGTTGTCATTACAATGTTGCTTCATGTGAGCAATGCTGCGAAGAAGTTAGAACAGGCAATTCAGGCAGGCTCAGGCATTCGCACTTCAAAGCATTTGTTCTTGCTTGATGAAATCAGCAAAGAGAAAAAAGCATCTGACAAAAAGCCCTCTACGATATATCATTTCACTGATGAGCAGAAATCATCTGCAAACTTTTACGTCAGCAAGCAACAGGTAAATTGCTTCTTCGACCAGACAGCGAAAGGTGTGCATTACAAGCTGTATTGTTTGCAGGATAAATACATCTTTTTTCTTGCTTCTGATACTACAGAACTGGAATTGATTACGGAACAAAATAACGGATAAATGAAAAATATAAAGTGGCTGTTGTGTTTCATAACGGTCACTTTTATTTTATGTTTTGAATTTTAGGAATTGAAAAATTATTTGACATCATGTATAATAGCACTGAACGAATTTATGATAGGAGAGATGGATATGCGTAGAGGAACAAAGGAAATCCGTAAGGTTTTCACTGGCTCACGAGAATACTATGTATATGATTTGGATAAGGACTTTTTTGGAAAATCCAAACGCATTTATGCTGCTACCGAAGGCGAACTGAAAGAAAAAATTGCAGCAGCAGAGGCTGAACGTACTGCGGTTTTGGAAACGTATAGACCAGTTGGGAAAAAGCTTTCAGACTATGTGCGTTTTTATTTCAAGTGTGCTGTTACGCAAGAGGCAATACCAACTATCAAAAAACTGACAACGCTATTTGAAAACGCTGTTTTCGATTCTCCAATAGATAAAAATATTGATGAAATTACACAAGAAGATATGCAGAAATTTTATAACACGATTGTTCTGAAATTTGAGCAGGTGAACATTGATAAAATCACAGATGTGTTGAAGAAAACATTCACACTTGCGAAAGAAGCAGGTATCACTTGTCAATTCAATTTGTCAGACATCAGAAAGACAGTTCCAGCAGCCGGAACTGTATCAACAGCCTACATCATGTCACCGAAAGAGCTGGAATCTTTGCTTTCGTTTTGCATTGCAGAAGACTGTGTGAAGTATGGCGTAAATGAATTGGTTGCCATCTTTACAATGCTGACAGGATTCCGCTTCCAAGACATCAATACAATGAAAGCAAAAGACATCAATCTGGAAGAAAAGACAGCCACAATAGATAAGAAAAAATATCCGCTTTCCGACCAGTGTGTGTCATGGATTGAATCGCAAATTGAAATTGGAAGACTGCCGGAATGCAGAGAAGAAAATGACCGACTGCTGTTCCTGAACTCATACGGAAATCCATTGACAATGCAGAGTGTACACAGTACAATTCGCAACATCACAAGAGTATGCGGACTTCCAAAAGGCATTACTACAAAGACGATTCGCAAGGCGTTTATTGTATCTGAACTTGAAAACGGTACGAAGCCAAAAGAGATAAAAGACAACTTGCATATGCAGTCGATTCGTGAAGTTATGAACATAAAAGACGAATACGATTTACAAGTCAGCATTGGATAATCTGATTCAACCAGATTAAAGCAAACGGATATGTAGGTATACCTTGCTATACCTGTACCCTATACAACAGCCTTGCATTTTGTACACTGTAGCCAACATCACAGCACATGGTTTGTGCATGGCTCTGAAAATTGTGAACGCTGTCAGAATAATTTTCGACAGTGATTGACGTGCCAGTGGAAAACAAATATAATAGAAGTGCAGTAGTTTTGCTGCATCTCCCCTCAAAACAGAATGTTGAAAAAGACGTTCTGTTTTTTTATGCGTTTCTTTGCAGGCAGCAGTCCTGCTCCAGAGTATTTTTACATCTATTTTATTTCAAGAATTTATCGACAAGGAAGAAGGAATCTTCATTGAATCAGACGAAAATCTCATTCAAAATTGATGGCGAACCCAAAGGAAAAGGCAGACCGAGATTCGGTAACAGCAGCACTTACACACCGACAGAAACCAAGGACTATGAAACGCAGGTTGGCTGGTGCTACAAGGCGGTCAGTCGTGGCTTCCAATTCTCTGAGAATGATGCGATTCGTGTAGAAATCATTGCTCATTTTGGAATCCCCAAGTCCACAAGCAAAGTGAAACGTGAAGCAATGCTGCAAGGCAAAATCCGTCCGTTGAAGAAGTGTGATGCAGATAATATTGCAAAGATTATCTGTGACGGATTGAACGGTGTTGCCTATCCAGATGACAAGCAAATCACTTCTCTTTCTGTAGAGAAATGGTACAGCGACAATCCGAAAGTTGTTGTGATTTTGAGCAACGACATTACGGAATAGAATCTTTTTCTTACAGCATCATGTTCCTGCTCCGGAACTGGTGCTTTTTTCTTGCAACTTCAAGCTTTACAGAATGTTTTCATTTCAGCAAAACAAAGCAAATTATATCTTACAGTAGATATGCTAAAATAATAGATGAACGAACATAAACAGCATGAACGAAAAAGGAGATGAAATGCTGTGAACCAGAAGTTAAATTTCTATCAGTGCATTCAGTTGTTGTCTGCATTGGCAGAAAAGGAAATCATTCAGCGAGACCCAGAAAACAAAAACAACATTCTGGTGTATCGCTCTGCTGGAACGGAATATCCAGAAGGCTTTTACTCTCAGAATTTGTTGTCCACTGCATCAGAGTTGGTTGATGATGAAGAAGGACAAAGTTATCTGGTCAGCCAGCTGGAAGAAGCAATTGGAGAGCCTGCTCATTTCGATGCAGACCCATTTCGGAAGAGGGAGTGTGTGTGATGCAAAACTATTCAGACGAACAAAGATATGCGTTTTTCAAAATGATTGGTGACATGAAAGCAAGTGATTTTGGTACGCAGAATTTTCTTACGCATTCGCTTGATGATACGATAATTCTTGACACAGAAATGCTTGACGAAAACTCGATACGACTGCATATGGGACACAAAACAAAATACGGAGAATTACTTGTGCAGAAAGGCGATGCTGTTTGTGGCTTTTATCACAAGAACAAAGAGAACGGCAAAGGCGTTTCTGCAACAATGGACATTTCTCTGCACGAAGACCTGCATAAGAATGCTGTTATGGCAGATATTTTCTGCTTGCAGGCAGGACGGTTTCAAATCGAATCATTCATACAGGCAGATGAGTATGGAGCGAACTTTTCGTCAGAACGTATCTGGGCGAATGATGAGAAAGAGCCAAGTCTGACACCTACGCCACAGCTGTTCGTTGATGGACAGTTCAGCAAAGGCTTTTACAATTTTGTTCGGGACATCGTTGGAGAAGTAAGAAAAGCAATGCAGATATGCTTTTGTGATGACGATTACGATGAAATGGAGTGCGATGACGATATATGATTACATACGGAATGCAGAAGGAAACAGCTGCATCAATTGATGTTGCAACCAAGCAGGCGGTCAACAGTGTAAAGAAAAATCTTATTGTTCTCCAAAAAGCTGCTGCCGAATACGAACGCTCCTGCGTTGCTTACTTCAAACAGGTTCTTACAGCCACCGGACTTTCTCAAAAGGTGGTCAACAAAGAAACTGGAAAAGTCGGAAAAATCCGCATCGTACATGGACGGTATCATTCGTTGGAATATCCGATGGAACTTCGATTTTTTCCGGACGATGAAAAGCCAAAGAAGAAGCCGAACAAGCTGCAACAGCACGAAAACGGCAGACAGATTCTTGCATCATACTTCTTATGTATGCAACCGAACAACGAACTCTCAGAGTATCTGAAACAGAATTTTGAACCGTACCACGAATAATCAAATCAGTCGTTTTCCTGCTCTGGGAGAACGGCTTTTTTGTAGCCAGCAATTGTAAAGATTCATACAATGTTTACAGACCAGAAAAGCAAACTGCAATATGTCTTACAGTAGATATTGTATAATAGATAATGTAAGGAACAGATAAAGGAGCGTACTGTTATGGGAATTGAAAAGAAAATCACTGAAATGCTTGTAACAGCTTCTTGCGGAGACCAGAAGCAAATTGCTGAAACAATCGCTAAAGAAATGGGGCTTGTTCTTGACGGAAGACCGATTACGATTTCTTTTAAGATGTCCATTTTTGATGAAGTTGTTGACGTAGAAACGGCACACGCAACAATTGAATGTCTGGTGGACTGGATTAACCACAGACTTGAAAGCAAAAGCTGGAAGCATGGGAATTATGATTTCTACGGCGAGGGCGAATGCGAAAAATTTGAAATCAAAGACAGAGTTCTTCGCAGAAGAAAAGGCAGAAGAGGTGGAAAAGGAACGACTGTATCTCTGGAAGCCATTCGAGAACAAGATGCGATTTATTTGGCTGAGGGAGATATGTAATCAGCGTCAGGAAAGGACGGTACGATGATGGGGTATTATCAGAGAAAATTTCATTTGCAGTATCAACTGCCGGACGGCAACACATGGAAAGGCATGATAAATGTCGATGCTGAAAGAAAAGAAGATTTGCCAGCCAAAGAAGCTATCAGAGGAACATTCTGGTTCTTCAAAAGCAAAGAGGGGTGGCATGGCGAATTTACGCTTGACAACTACGGGCAGCAGAAATATCCGTATGTTATAACACTGGGAGTGTACCGCCCAATTCGTCAGCTGACACATCAGATAAATTCCAGAGAAGAAGCAGAGGCTATGTTGTTTTATCTGAGAAAGGTGTCATATGATGAAATTCCACGATGCGAAAGCCGAATTGAAAAGTGCGTCTATTCCGAAGAAACACATTACTGGGACTGACCTATCGACCAAAGGAGCAGGATTGAAATGGAACAGTTTTACGAAATCACACCACAGAGCAAGCGGTTTGCAGAGTGCATGACCTACTGGAATGAATCCGATAAGCAAGCCGAAAAAGTCAGGAAGTTTATGAGCAATCACAACATTCCATCACCTGCTCTTTGGAAAGGAAATATTCTCTACATCAAGAAGTGTCCGGATATGCCTGACGACAATTTCATGAAGAAAACAGTCGAAGACAATGGGAGTGTTTATTACGGCATCAAGAAGACAAGTTTTCTCGGCAAGGAACTGAAAGCCCTTGGAGTTTGCAGAGCATACAAACCGTTTGTGCCGTTCTTTTTTGAAGAAACGATTTTGCAGGCAGAAGTTCGGTTGTTTTCGGTTGACGGAAAAGTCTATTGCAGTGTAGAACATAATCTGGAGAAGCCTCTGACTTGTCCGGAAGGATTCGTTGAAATGAAAGGCAGTGCGTTCTACGAAATTATGGAAGGTGAAGAAGATGCGTAAGCCTTATCAGGCAAAAACCATTGCAAAGTTTCTGATAGAGGCAGCAGAAGCGGCAGAGCCTACTATCTGTATGACAAACAGCAAGCTGAACTCTATGCTGTACTATGTGCAGGCATGGTACATGATAAAGTATGGTACGCCTTGCTTTACAGACCAGCTGTACGCTCAAAGCTGGGGCGTAGCTGTAGAAGATGTACATTACACTTTCCGTATGTTTGGCAATTGCTCTTTGTGGGGCATTATGGCAAATCAAATAAAGACAGATGAAAAACTGGAAAAGAAAGACCAGAAGCAAATCTGTAAGGTGCTGTATCAAATAGGAACATACAGTGCAGCAGCACTGAATCGAATCGTTATGAATCAGAAGCCATACCGTGACGCTTATGTCAATACCAGCAATGCTAGTGTCATTACACTGGAAAGCCTGAGAACATACTTTTCTGAGTGAATATGTTATATCATTAACCACACGCAAACAGATGTGTTGCTGAGGTCGGCAATACACCGCTACCAGAAAGGAATCATGAATGACCATTTACATTCTGATTGGCTGTATTAAACTCTACGGAGCAGATGCAAAGGAAATTCTGGCAGTGTTCAACACTCGCCGAAAAGCAGAAAGAGAAAAGGAACGCAGAAAAAGATTCCAGTCTTTTGATTATTACCTGATTGAAGAACAGCAGGTTCAATAATCTATCTACTCCCTGTTCTGGGAAATCTCAAAGAAGGATAACTGAATATGAATTTTGAAACACTTGTAAGAGATATGATTACACTCCGGAAGGAATACCGAGAAAAAACACGGTGTGGAGAAGTCCACACACAAAGCGATGCAATTGCGGTTTGCAGAGCCTTCAAAAACAAATACAAGCTGTCTGACAGCGAATGTGTCGGCGTTGCAAGGGGCTATTTTGACCTTGATGATGCGATTAACTTGTGGGACAGAATGCAGGGAAAAAAGCCACAGACACAGGACGATATTTTCAAATCGTGATTTACGAAATCGCCATTTGAATTGTCACAATGCACAACTTTTCTGGTACTTACATAACGAATGTTTGGCAGAGTAAATATGCGTACACACTTGACATTTGTACACTACTGTGCTATAATAGATAATGTAAGGAACACACAGAAACGTGAAAGGTATGGTGTTGACAATGAAAATTTTTGCAATCGAACTGATTTTTAACGGTGGAAGAACAGAAAATGCTGTGTATGCTTGTGCAGCTTACGATGAAACCATCAGCATTCCGGAAAAAAGCGGTGCAACGGCTGTGGTTCTTGGCAACACAGAAAGTGATGCAATCAGAAGTCTTCTGAATGTGCTGATTAAGAGAAAAGAACGCACTGGTGTAACATGGAAAGCAAGAGAATTAAAAGAATATCGTAAGTGAGGGAATGGCTATGAGTGAAGCATATCAGGAAGCAAGAAAGAATGTTGTAAGAATGGCACAGCACTATATCGACTATTGTGCCAGCTATGGAACGAAATGCTCATTCTATGAGTATTGCGAACCGGACATTCCGATGACAACAGAAACAAAGGAACTGATTGCAAAGGTTTCGGACAGCCTGCATGATGTTGTTTCTGCTCTGGGAAAGTAACCTGCAACGCAGAGTGATTGCGACCGACACAAATGTCGGTTGCAAGTAATGCGACTGACAAGCGGTCACAAGTCCGCTGACAGGCTAAAAGATAAGGAATGAAAGGAATGAAAATCCGTGATTGAAACAAGTGCATATTGGGTAGGTAAGAGTAACGGCAATCATGGCAACTGTACTGGAGTATTGTGCCGTTGCAGTGTCTGCGGACATGAACACACTTTCTTTGCATACAGCCTTGAACCTTGTGCAAATTGTGGGCGAACAATGATGGGCATGAAGAATGTTCCGTTCAAAAGAGAACTTATCGTTCCGAGAGATGTTTCTCCGGAAGCTCTGAACCTTGCGGAGCAGGTGCTGACGATGGTTCAGGAACAGCTGAAAGAGCGTTCCTTGAAGATGTCAACACTGAAACCTCTTGGCGATGACGAGTGGCATACAGTTCTGCGAGCTGTCGGCACAAATGAAATTGACAGGGTGATTGAAGATGTTCGCTATCAGCTGAAATGTGAGGGAGAAGCATGAAAAAGTTATTCTGGGTATTTTACCATTTGACAAGAGGACATCTTTTCAGAGCTGTTTTTGCCGTGTTCCGATAAGTGCATGAGGTGGAGCTATGACGATTGCATTTTTTGTCTTATTGTGGCTATTCATCAATCTGATGATACTTTTTATCATGCAATTTGTTGAAGAAAAATATTCCCCACTGGAGTTTTTCGTAGAGATAATAGCAATAATCATCTCTCCGATACTGTGGATTTCTTTCTGGACTGTCGTGAATCGTATCAGGAAAGCTCGTAGAAAGAGAAAGAAAGCGAAAGAAACGAAAGAAAGCGAACCGAGGTGTTGAAATGTTAAGAAAAGTGTTGAAAATGACAATTCTGGCGATGATTGCTGGAGCATTCTTGCTTGCCTGCTCCGGCTGTGATACAGCAACACCAATTCCGCTGTGTTATATGTAACAACGGCAAGCAGAAAGTGAGATGTAATCAATGAGAGAAGCTTTGCAGATGTTTTCAGTAGGCTCGCCCTATACGATGTTGCTGATTTACACTATGTTCGTCTTGGTGTATACGTTCTTCAAAAGCTGGAACAAAGTGTTAGATGTGGTGTTCTTTATTACAGGAATCACATTTTCTACTTACGGAATTGGAATAATTGCTACTGAATGTAGCATGACTGCTGGTGGAATTGAGAAGTCCATTGCATTCACTGTAACAGCTGCGGTTATGGCAGCAGCACATATACTTTTTGGTGTATATGTGGCAGCTGATAGATGGACAGAAAGGTAAATGACATGAACTCAAAGAAGATTTTTCAGTGTGAAGCTTGTCCGTTTGCGGTTTCAGGAAGCAATAGACGTGTATGAAGAATGGTAACAGGAGATGATAATATGACTTGGGAATTTGCGGTGCGATTGGCAAAAGCTTGCTTGGCAGCATCGTTTGCCAGTGCATTGATTGCTGGCACATTTGCAGCCTGCACTTCTTCTCAGATTAAACAGAGAGATGCAGAGCAATCTTCTCAAATGGAAGAATACAAGGACAGCAGTAATGGAAAAGTGATGGTTTATACTGACAAAGATACCGGAGTGCAGTATTTGATATTTGAAAGCGACAGAAGAGGTGGTATCACGCCACGGTTGGACGAGAACGGTAATGTAATGGTTCAGAAAGGAAATACCGATGAAGAATAAGTTTCAGTGTGAAGTATGCAATATCCGCATAGAAGACTGGGTAACTGTGGAGCTTGACCCAGATGATGTACACCAGATAGATATGCAGTTTTCTTACTGTCCGAACTGCGGAACGCCTTTGGGGAAGGAACTGTATTTGAATCGCAGAGAGCAGGCTTTGAACAGTGTTCACGCCGTTGCAGGAACAGATACCTGTGACAGCATCAGAGTGGTAACAGATTTCGGCATCATTGCCCTGCGAGTGAACGAACCGTTCTATTTGCAGAAAAATCGTTACAGAGTATCTATTATCACAAGTAAAGTAAGCAACAAGTTTTTTTATAACGTGGAAATTTGCCAAAACAATATGTGGCAGTCCACTGTGATTTCAAAATCTACTATGACAGAGTGCCTGCTGACACTTGCGAAAAAATTGCAGAATGGAGAGGAAATCGTGAAATGAATGCAGTTACATATGCAGTTTTTACAATGTGGGGCATGGTTCTCGGAGCAGGACTGCTTCGCATTTTCCAGTTGATTTTTTGAGAGGTAAGATATGCTGGAGATTTATTTGAAGACTTGCAATTTCTATGTTGCAAAGAATAAGTTCGATATGGAATACGGACGAAAAAAACGATTCACAACAGCTGAACCGGAACTCGTTCTGTTGGATATTGGCAATCCGGAAGTGCAGAAGCATCTGGATATGGGTGTCTATCGGGGAGAGGGCTTTGACAGTCTGTGGAAGTTTCTCAAAGGCACGAAGCATACAGATATGGAAAATAATCTGCTCTGCTTTTCTGAACTAAGGGAAAGTGCAGATGCCGGACGGCGTATCTATCTGTTTGACCACTATGCAGGTTCTTCGGAGAGATACGAATATCTGTACAAGGAAAGAAAAGAGCCAGAGCTGTGCTGGAAGCTTGTGATAAAGTATACCATTACCAGAAGACTGACATTGAAGAAAATGGAAGAACTCTTTCCAGAAAATAAGGTGATTTTGTACGCAAAACAGCATCATCTGCTCAGTGATGCAATGCTGAAAGCGTTGAGCAGAGCAAAATAAGAGGTGATAGCATATGTTGACAGAGTATGTAAGCGATGAACAATGGAAAAAAGAAGCGGTCTATGAAGTGGGTGATGTTGTGTACAACACCATAACTGTAAGCGGTGATAAGGGTGTCTATTCTGCTGGTTCAAAATTTCGCATTTGTGATATTCAGGCAGACACAAGTACAAGAAATCTGAAAGAGTATGATGTCAGCCGATTTGTCACAAAGTATGTTTCTTTCATTCTGGCTTCGGAAGAAACAGATGACCTCATTCGTTGTCAGGCTGGAGAATTTCGGCTGTATCACGAGGGAGAAAAAGCAAAAGAAAACAATCTGGCAATCCGATTGCTGGCAACAGGAAGTGTGCTACTCATCTTGATGATACTGACAGTAGCCATAATTGCAGTCTTTTTTGACAAAAGCAATCGAATTGCATGGGCGGTAGCGTGGACAGTATGCGGAATTACAGGTGTCTATATCGCAGTGTTGTATTTGCTTTCAATGTACGGATTTAACCGGATAGACAACAGTCTGAGCTATCGTGCTGCAAGAAGAGAAAAGGAGTGCCTGCGATGAAAGTAAAACGGAAGGAGCAGGACATTTACACGCCATTGTCATGGTGTGACAGAATGAACTCTGCGTATCAAATGAGCATCAGAAACAGCGTGTCTGCCGAAGCAATCATGGATATTCTGACTGCACCGAGTACGGATTCACAACAGGAGTTGCAAAAACGAAAAAGCGGCATCTTCTCTTTCTTGAAACCAAATGCAAAAGCCAATGCGTTCCTGAAAGGTCTGTCAAACAGTGAGCTGTTTGATGCACTGGAATCTATGGCAGTCATAAAGAAATGGAGCAGGAACAAGCAAGTCTTCCGACTGGACAACGATTTTGTCCATGAGCTTCTGAATACAGAAGAAGTGTTCTATGAAAAAGATTCTTGGAAGTTCCTGCCGTATCAGCTGTTTTATCTGGACATTGAAGACTGTCCGGAATACTGTGAGATGTTTTCCTGTCAGGGCATCTTTGTCTATGTTCACAATCTCTTTGAGGACGGAAAAGAAAAGGTTGTGATTCGCATTTACCGAGTGAATCAGGATATGTTCATCAAAGATATGTTTGAACTTGGTAACGTATCAGACCAGCTGGGCTTTTGCAATTTATCAGATACCAAAGAGGAAATCTATCTGTCCAACGGAGAGGAAAAGAAAATCACATCAAATATCCGAGGTCTGATGACAATGGTTGTGCAGATTCTCAATTATCTGTCTTCTGTTCAGCCGGACATCGAAGAAAATCCTCAGACGAAGAAAACGTACCGCAAGCCTGCTCCGCATACTGAGCCGAAAAACAAATATTCTGAAATTCAGAAATGGGACGTTGGCGTTCGGTTTGGTGCAGCTTTTCGTGCTTGGAAAAAAGAGCAAGAAAGTACCGTGCCAAAGGAAACGTCTGGAACACAGCACTCCAGACACGGCAAAGTTAGACCGCATTGCAGGAAGGCTCACTGGTCGCACTTCTGGTATGGCAGCGGAGAAAACAAAGTAAGAAGAGCGAAGTGGCTGAGCGAGTGCTTTGTTGGCGTAAGAACAGAAGAAATGCCAGCGGTAATACATAAAATTGAAACAGAACAGAAAGGGGAAGTGAAATGAATAAAGAAATGGTTCTTCTCGTGACAGCGATGCTGACAGTCACCTGCATCGTTTGTCTTGCCAGAGATAAGATTTTAGAAAGCAAGAATCAACCTGCTGCCAGCAGTGTTTCAGAATCTGCGGAATCCGAAGATTCCATGACATCTGTTTCTCCGGATATTGACATCAATTTCAACTCTGAAAATGATGTGGAATCAATATCAGATGAAAAGCTCCGTTCCATTGCAAATCACGATTTCAAAACCGCAGACTTTGTTCACGACCTTGCCTGTCAGCCGGACTTGTTTCAGACGGAATGGTACGGTGCAGGAACTGATACCGAAGAGAAGTTTCTCTACGCTCCTGTTTGGTTTAACGAGGAAACAAACGTCAAGAAGGCTATTTCTGCGGAAGAACTGAAAGACTTTGCAAAGCAACGTAATGAAGAAATTGCTGTAAGCAGTGCTGATGCAGAGTATATCTTCTGCGGTGAAACAGACGATTATCTGGAATACAGCGTTCGGTTTACCAGCCATAATGAATATTATGACAACGACAGTCTGGTAGGCAACGACACCTACAGGGCATATCGTGTTATCTATCCGAAACATACAGTCATGCTGGAAAGCGACTGCTCTCTGACACAATATTTTGCAGGAACGCCTACGCTGGAGAGCGTTTAGTCCTGCTTTGACTTAGAGTTCAGCCTTGATGATGAACCAGTTCTGTATCGGGAATATACAGAAACGGACAACGCATTCCAATGCACTTACTATAACCTCACATGGGAAACATTGCAGACGTTTGATGTTGCAGATGATGCTGCTTCGATTTTACAATTGAACAAGAATACGATTCTTCTCGACAAGAAGACAAATCAAATCACGAAGCATTCAGAACCAGTCAAGTCAACGACAACAGAATGAATTGCTGTCGTTTTGCACAAACATTGTGATACTTGCATAACGGATATTCTACAGAGTAAACATTGAAATATGCTTGACATTTGTACACTACTGTGCTATAATAGACAATGTAAGGAACACATACGAACGACCGAAAGGAATGGTAAGTATCATGGCAAAGAACACAGTATGGCATACAGAATACAGTGCATGGTCGCTGGAAGCGTTGGTTGAAGAAATCAATCGCCTTAACTATTGGGAACTGGAAGCCTGCAAAGAACTGTGCAAACGTGCAAAGCTCGAAGCTGAATGGGAAGATGCTGATGCAAATACTTTTGAGAAAGTCATCTATCATGCTGCTGAAATTCTCGGCGTAGTCATTGGCTAAGTGATGCAACAGGTTTTTTAACGAATGACGAGAGGTAATTGAAAATGAAAGTTAATCACGATTCAGTTATTGGAAGAAACGAGAGCATTACGATGACAAAGAGATTTAGAGCTTGCGGTCAGATTGCAAACAGCGTTTACAGCGATTCAAAAGAAGAGCTGATTAAGAAGGTCGTTGGTAAAGAGGTCTTTGGGCTGGATATTCTTCAAGAATATCGCAACGGAAGATGGACAACGATTGGAAAGTTTAACGTGCATATTGACTGAAAAGCAAAGGAGAAAAGGTGTATGGGACTGAATGAAGTGACTGCCGGAATGACACCGCAGGAAAAAGAAATCTATTTCGCACACATGGAAAAGAGACACAGGGAAGAAGCCGAGAAGATTCGGCTGGAGAAAAAGCGAACAAGAGCATATAAAGAATCTTTGATTCAAGACATTCTGGCGAAGGGACTTAACCATAACCAATATACCGAAGAACAGCTTCGGGGCAAGTCAATCAGAGTGCTGGAAATGATGTGGTGAGGTGAGAACAATGAAAAAAGGCACGGTTCTGTTGAATACAGAAGCTTTGGCAAGCGACCCCTTTCGCATGAGTATTTTCATGGGAAGGTACAAAAACCACAAGAACGACACCATGAAGTTGTTGGTTCTGGACGGCGGCAGACCTACGATTATCCGAGAAGAAATAAAGAAGCTGTGTACCACACTGATTCCGGTCGGATATGTGGACATCATGGAAGAAGTCAAAGGCATCATGCTGAAAGCTTTTGAAAAAGCAGAAGCAGACCTGCCGAAGCAGGCAAAGGAGCATATTGCATGAGCAGAGTGGAAGAAATTCGGGAAGTTGTGGAAACCGTTGTAAATGGAGAACACAATAACGTGTACAGAAATCTATGCAAGGCAATGAAAGCATATTCTGTGGAAGAATTGACAGAATACTGCATCGCCATGGGAGAAGCAGGAACGCTTCACGCATATCTGACACAGCGTATCTTGGATATGGCTGTTGTTAAGAAAGTATGGGGAAAGAAAGGAGCTTTGGCATGAAACCGGAGCATGAAATCAACTGGAATCAATACGAGTTCTCGAAGCCGATGGTAGTGCAGATGCACGATAGAGTAACAGATGACCTGAGAATCGGAAACTCACCTGTATTGGTAGATTTTTCTGTTTTTTCTGATGCAAAGAAACTGACAGCACTTGCTATCAAGGCTGGAGTTTACGACAAGTACGACAAGGCATACATTCTCCTGAATCTTGGTTGCCTGCAAAACCTGAGAGTGGGTGTTGCAGTAAATCACATGGGAGATGTTCGTATGACAGTTCGGGCGTATGGAAAGAAACCGGAAACCTTTGAAATCAAGTTATCTTTCCCTGAACGAGTTGCCCTTTTGGAGTGCCTTGACATCGTGTGTATGCGAGAGGTAGGAAGTACGCTGGAAACACTTTCTAAGAGTGCATATGAAGAAGTGGAGCAGGAAGATTTGTATAATGCAGTCCGTTGCTTCTACAGAGATGGTGTTCCGGTCGCCAGCAATTTGGACTACTTTCAGATTGAGAGGAATCTCATGGGGACAGTACAAGTCAGCTATGACATGGAAACCCTCTGCACCATTCGTGATGTAGAAAAAAATACATATGCAGTGGAAGGGCTGAAAGAAAATCGTTTTCGTTCCGCTATCAGCAGAGGCATCAAAAGTGCCATTGCAGATGCAACCGTCATGTAAAGGAGTTTATGTGAGTGAAGAAGAAAGGCAAGAAAGAGAAAACGAGCTGACAAAAAAGCTTTCTCTTGTCGAAACCACACATCTGATGCTGTTAGCGTTTATCGTTCTCGGTATCATAGCAGTGGGTGAAACTGGTATGTTGCTTTACATCTTGATTGCATTAGGAATCATACAGTGTGTTTCTTTTGAAATCACAAGTTATGTGTTGAAAAAGGACATCAAGCAGTTAAAGCAAAAAGAAGATAAGTAATTCATGCTGGATTATCCGGCTGGATATAAATTGAACTAGGAGTGATTATCATGAATGAAAAGAAGTTCACAGTTCGCATTGACACAATCAGTAAGGTAAAGGAATTTGTTCGTCTGGTATCGGCTCACAACGCAGATACCGAACTGCGTTCCGGCAGATTCGTGGTCGATGCAAAGTCTATCATGGGCATTTTCTCCCTGAACATCTCTGAACCTGTGGAGATGCGAGTATGCGGCGATGAAGATGACATTGAAAAGCTGGAACAGGACATCAAGCAGTTCATCGAATCGTAAAGGAGAAAGGACATGAGCGAAGAGAAGACAACGTATAAGGGATTCTCTGTTGGTGACAGAGTATATTACTACAAGAAAGGGTGTTGTCCCAGCTTGCCAAGCTGCCTGATTGGGGCAATTCTCAAAATCCAGACAGGCAAGGAATCCGCAACATTTGTGGTGCATGACGAAAAGGACAATATTGTCGATGTGCCATACGAGCATATCTTTAAGAATCAACAGCTGTGTTTTGCTTATGCAGCAAGCCTGACATAAAGGAGTGTGGAAATATGGCATATTACTGGTGTAGCTTGACCTTTGATAAAGTTGGAACATTGCTGGAGAGAAACAGCATTGTTTATGGCGAAACAGAGCAGGAGTTTATCCGGAATATGTCACGTTATCTCCGAGGACACTACGGAACACATCTTACCGCAAATGACTATGATATGCGATTAAAACGCATGGAAGCAGAACAGAATATGTCAGGGGCTGACCTTGGCTTGTATTCTCCGGCATATCCGGATTCAGACGATGATGATGCTGTTTACTTCGTGAGAAAGAAGCAACTGTGCAGTTTTGAGAGAGAAAATCTCCGAGTGCTTGACCTGCGAAACTACCACGAAGCAATTCTCGCTCATGCAGTATGCTTTGCGGAAGAACGTCTGAGATACTGCCGTAAGAAAAAGCAAGGCAAGCGACACAAAAAAGGCTGGAATTATCACTGGCACAAAGGAATCCGGAATAAACTGATACTGGATTCCAAAGGAATGCTCAGAGCAAAGTATTCCGCTGGATTTTTCTGTACATATCAGCTTGACCCGAAGTTTTATAAGTCAGAAAACAACTGGAAGGAAAACAAGAAATGCAGGCATCAATGGGAATGTCACAGCAATCCTCATGCGGACACCATTCCTGCATAACCAGAAAGGAAATTAAAATGAAGGCAAGGACTAAGAAAACGCCCAAAGTCGCTGATAATGAAAACGTAACAGTGGAAATTTATGAAGCCAGTAAAATGATAATGATTGTGGTTTCAAAACGTGGAAAAACATTATTCTCTAAGAGATATGAAACTGTAGAAGAAGCTAAGAAAGCTTTCAGAAAAATTCAGGAATCGGGAAAGTATAGTATCTCCTAAAAGAGAAGTTGCCATATAATAATTGAATAAAAGAATCACTACTCAGCCTGCATAAGTGGGCTAAGTAGTTTTTATATGCAAGCATTTTTGAAGTTGTTGATAGAATCTATCGAAAAGGTATGGTGTGAAATGAGAGAATTTGTAAAAAGCATGGAATGCAATCAAAAGCTGATAAATCAACTGGGCTATTCGTGCAGAGGCAGAGGTTCTTCTCTGTTTGATAAGTGGACAAGCATCAGAGATTACGAAACAGCAAAGAAGATGCTGTCAGAAACAACGATAGAAAACATTGCAGATGAAATCGGATTGATTGGAACAGCCTATTTCCTCACAGAGCAGTGTAAGAGTGTGAAATATCATTCGATTGCACACGAACTGGAATCCATTCTGGGGGATATGTTCTATTGCATGGGAATCCGGAATCACATTCAGGTGTCTATCCTTGATGTAAAGGAAAAGAAGTTGGGGTACGACCGTTCCAAAACAGTCAAAGTGTTCCGAAGTGATGCTCCAGAAGTTGTGCTGTGCTATATTACCGCAGAAACGACAGTGTGCGATGTTCCGAAGAAGCAGGCAAACAGTACAGGAAAAGGATTGCAGATTACAGGTATCACAGTCAGCAAGCCTAATACGCCTCTTCTGAGCCTGCTCTCAGAAGCTGGAATGGATAAGGCTGTGATATTTGACTGGGTAAAGAGAACACGGCTTACAGAGCTGCGTAAGTGCGTTGACATCGCAATGAATGTACTGGTAGATGCTGACGATGACAGCATTAGTGAAAGCTGTCGTGTGGCAGCAGAGTTTTCTGAAAAGGTGCAGAGCCTCACCAACACTTATGTGCAGGAAATCCGGAAAATTCAGTGACGAATGCAGACTTTATAAAACATTTACAAGTCCGCAAAACAAACAGCAATATATCTGCTGTAAGATTTGCTATAATGATAAGGTCAGCGGAAGTCCGCTGAAATATATCGCTCGTCTGCCATGAGTAGAAGGAGTTTCCGAGGACGTATGCGAAAAGCACCACGTCCTTTGTTTTTTACAGGGAACGGAGAGATAACGATGTCAATTACATTGGAATGCAGAAAGACGAAATCTGAAATGAAAATCGGCTATGGCAATTTCTTTTTTCTCAGAGCAAAAGTAGCTGAACTGTTCGACAAGAATGTTTGGCAGCAGTACATGAAAATCATGGAGATTCCGTATGGAGATGACCGTAAACAGGCTCTGGAGAAGTGGGACACAGACATGGACAGAATCCTGCAAGCCAGCGAAATGCCATCAGGTGTAAAAGACTTCCTGTTCCAGTCAGATTGTGCTGGGAATATCTCCAGAAGTGCTTGTATGGCATTGTATGAGCGAATACACAACTATGACAATAACATCGCCTATGGGTTTCGGATTGTGAAAGACAGCTTCGGAAACCTGATAAGGCAGGAACTTGGTTTTCAAGACTTTGTGGAACTGATAAAAGAGTGTATCGACACAAATTGTGACCTGCTCTGGTCGTAAAATATGCAAGGTGGTGATGGAAATGGAAAAAATACAACTTCTTGAATTGTTTGGTGGCATAGGTTCACCGAGGTGTGCGTTGCGGAACATTGGTGTTCCTGTAAAGTCCATTGATTATGTGGAAATAGATGAAAAAGCAGTCAGGTCATACAATGCAATGTTTGCTGCTGAACATGAATATTCACCGCAGACGGTTGTGGGTTGGAATTTGAAACCTGACATTTTAGTTCATGGTTCACCTTGTCAGGACTTTTCCATTGCCGGACATCAGGGCAAGGCAACCGCAGAAGGTGGAAGAATCAACAAAGGGAAAGGTGCAAATGAAGGTTCAGGGACAAGATCGAGCTTGATGTGGGAAACGGTTCATATTATTGAACAGATGGGCGAATGGAAACCAAAGGTTGTGATTTGGGAAAACGTGAAGAATGTTCTGTCAAAACACATGGTTCATAACTTCAACCGATACCTTTCCTATATGGAGAAGTTGGGATATACCAACAATCACAAAATACTAGATGCAAGGAATTACGGACTGCCACAGGCAAGGGGAAGGGTTTTTACTGTGTCAGTGCTTGGCGATGAACAATTCAATTTTGACCTGATGCAGACTAAACCAATGGTGAACATCAAAACATTCCTTGAAAGTGGTGATGTTCCTGATTGCTATATGGTTACACAACCAAGTGTATACAATGCCATTGGTAAAAAAGGAATCAGGCGAGCAACTGTCATTGATGAATATGCAAACACTATCACCACAAGACAGGACAGAACCCCAGCACAGGTCATTGACCTTGGCGGTGGAAAATACAGATACCTGACAGAACTGGAGTGTTGGCGGTTACAGGGCTATTCAGATGACGATTTCTATGCAGCAGAATCAACCTGTCAGGTTGAGCGTGAGAAGATGAACAGAACCCTATATCATCAGGCAGGCAATTCCATTCCAGTTGTGATATTTGAAGCAATGTTCAAGGCAATGTTTGAACAGGGTATCATTGAAGTCGGCTCTTGAATTACTTTCAAAAATCAACATGCTATGATATAATAATGTAAGAACTTTTGTACTCAAACAAAGCTTGCGGAGGTTGAAACTATGAAAAAAGAAAACAATTGGATTGATAAAGAAATCGACATTTCCACATTTTATGATAAATTGAGTGATTCAGTAAAAGAACTCATCGTTGAGGCAGAAGAAGCCGAAAAAAACGATATGGATATGGCATTTTATGAGATTTGTGATAACATAGAAATTCAATCGAAACTGCTTGTACCAGATGTAATTTCTTTTAAGGAATGGGATTTGCTTTGCAGTAAATATTATCCACAAACTGATTGAATATGAAAGGATTGATTTTATGAAAAAAACAGTAATTCAGGACTTAAATCCATATATACCAAACGAAAGAAATGGAACGTATGGTGGAAAAGCAGGAGACAAAGAAGGAATCACTATAAACGGAGAATATTGGATTGTGAAGTATCCTAAAAGCACTAAGGGTATGAGGGGGACGTTGGATTCATATACAACTGCACCCCTTTCTGAGTATATAGGAAGCAACATCTATCAAATTCTCGGCATTGAAACGCATGACACGGTTTTGGGAATCAGAAACGACAAGCTGGTTGTTGCCTGCAAAGACTTTTGCAAAAGCGAAGGTTCTCTTCGAGAAATAAGGACTTTGAAAAATATATATAACAAAGAGCTGTCTGAAAAATTAGAAGAGACTTTTTCTTCTACTTCTTCTTCTCACTGCATTGATTTAGAAGATATGATGGTGCATTTGAAATACAATCCTATTCTGAAAGAAATTCCGGATATTCAAACACGCTTCTGGGAACAATTCATTGTCGATATGCTGATTAACAACAATGACAGAAACAACGGGAATTGGGGCGTTTTATATGAAAATGGGGAATATCGCCTTGCTCCAGTATTTGATAACGGTGCTTCATTTTCAAATAAAACTCCAGATTGCAAAATTATAGAATGCTTAAATGATGATTTCAAGTTGCAACAAAGTGTCGCTAGTTCGGTATCTATTTATCGAAACAATGGACATCAAATACACGGAAAAGACATCATTCAAATTAAAGACGAAACATTTTATGAGGTGGCTGCAAAAATAATTCCTGTCATTGATGAAAAAATGGGAGAAATTTTTGACTTCGTTCAAGGTATTCCTGAAAAGCAAAATGGTATTGCTGTGTGTTCTAAAGAAAGAGGACATTTTTATCTTGAGACTATGGAAATGAAATTGGAACAATATCTAATGCCAGTTTTAGCCGTGGCGAAAGAACATTTCATAGAAACAAAAGGCAATGCAATCGAAAACGATGATATAGAAAAATAGTAAAACAAGAGGCACTGTGGTTATCAATCAATGACTGCGGTGCTTTTGTTATTCTGCACAAAAAATCCGGTACTTACATAACGGATATTTTGCAGATTAAATTGCTGTATATGCTTGACATTTGTACACTACTGTGCTATAATAATATATGTAAGGTACAGATGACAAACACATAAAGTGAGGTTTGAATATGGATAAGGTATTGGTTTTGAAAGCGACAGAAAACGGAACGGTTGGCGTAGAAATGCCGTTCGACAAGGAAGCAGGACTGGACTTCTACTATCAGAATTTGGACTGCGACACGATTGATATTGTCGAAGCACACGGTTTGGTAGAATTGAAGCTGGAAGACTTCTGTCTGGTGTGTGATGATGAGGGCATCTTCAACGGTGGCAAGGTAAATGGAATTGCATCTTTGCTGTACGGTTTCATGGAACATGGTCAGCCGTTGGTTGGACACGTTATGGTATGCAAGAACAAATACACCGATGACGGCATTGAAACAGTCGGAATGACTGATGATGACCTGAAAACACTTTACACTGCAATTGAGAAGCTAGTACACGAATACACAAACAAGAAATAAGGAGATATTGCCATGAGATTGATTCAGACCATAGACAACGATGAATTTTATCCAACGCCTGCTACGCTGGTAAAGCGTATGCTGGCAGGAATTGACTGGAACATGGTACAGACTGTCCTTGAACCGTCTGCCGGAAAGGGCGATATTCTTCGGGAAGTTGCTTTGGCAACCGAGAGCGTCAGACATGACATGGATATTGATTGCATCGAAGCAGATGCCAGTCTGCGACAGGTGCTTCGGTATAATTTCTCCGAGGAAAGAAAAGACAGCCTGAACCGTCAGCAGGGTGAGACTATCAAGAACAGCGGTTGCCCTAATGCAGAAAACCGCTTTGGGAAGTGGAAGCAGTATAACGGAGATACTGGATATACAGCAATTCCGGAAGAACTTGAAGCACAGCTGAATGCCATTGAAGAAGAAAAGAAGACATTCTTTGCTGATGGGATTCACATTGTGGGAGATGATTTTCTCGCTTATGAGCCATTCAAGCAGTACAATCTTATCGTGATGAACCCACCGTTCTCAAATGGCGACAAACATCTCTTGAAAGCTCTGGAGATGCAAAGAACGCATGGCGGTTCTGTTGTCTGCCTGCTCAATGCAGAAACTATCCGGAATCCGTATACAGCAACCAGAAAAGAACTGGTTCGCCTGTTGAATGAATACGATGCGTCCATTGAGTATCTGGAGCAGGAGTTTACCAATGCAGAAAAGAAAACAGCTGTTGAGGTAGCTCTTATCAAGGTGGCTGTTCCCGAAAAAGAAACAGAGCAGGATATTTTTGACCGCATGGCTCAGACGGAGCATTATGAAGAATTTGTTCCGGACGAGAGCAAAGAAATTGAAGTTGCCGACTTCATTCAGGCAATTGTCAACAGATACAAGGTTGAAATGAAATCTGGTCTGGAGCTGATTCACTTGTACAAAGGAATGAAACCGTATCTGGAGAGTTCTTTTGATGAAAACGAACTGAAATACAGTAAGCCTTTGATTCAGCTGAAAGATGAAAGAGACCACGATTTGACGGTAAACAAATATGTCAAAAGTGTTCGTCTGAAATACTGGAAGGCTTTGCTTTCCAACAAGAAGTTTGTCGGCAAGCTGACAAGCACACTGCAACAGCAGTACAGAGAACAGACTTCCAGCTATGCGAATTACGATTTTTCAGAGTTCAATATTCGCACTTTGCTTGCGGAAATGAACACAAAAATCAAGGTGGGCATTGAAGAAGAAATCGGACAGATGTATGACCGTCTGACTGAGGAACACGCATATTATCCGGAATGCCAGAAGAACCGCCATCTGTATGACGGCTGGAAAACAAACAAAGCATGGAAAATCGGAAAAAAAGTCATTCTTCCTTGCTATGGCATCTTTGACAGCTGGAGTGGAAAACCTCGTACTTACGAAGCATACAACACTCTGACAGATATTGAAAGAATCCTGAACTTCTTCGATGGCGATATGACTGCGGAAGTCAATCTGGAAAACGAACTGAGAAAGAGCTTTGAACAGGGCATCACAAAGAACATTGCCTGCAAATTCTTTCAGGTGACATTCTACAAGAAAGGGACGGTGCATATCACATTCACCTGTCCGGAACTGATTGACCGATTCAACATCTATGCTGCACAGAACCGTGGTTGGTTGCCACCGTCCTACGGTAAGAAGTCTTACAAGGACATGACCGCAGAAGAAAAGACTGTTATTGACAGCTTCCAAGGCGAAAAGGCGTATAATGAAGTGATGGCAAAGTCAGACTACTATCTGGCATCGCCCATTGAGAACCGCCTTTTACTGACTGTAGCGTGATTTTTTTACGCTCAAATATAACGAATAACCAACAGAATAAATGCAAATGTGTCAATTTGACACACTATCAAAAGGAGAGAAAAACTATGGCAAAAATTATTTCTGTATGCTCTGAAAAAGGTGGAGCAGGTAAGACAACTGCAACTCTGAACATTGCAAGAGGACTTGCAAAGAAAGGTAAAAAGGTTCTGGTAATCGACCTTGACCAGCAAGGCAATGCGAGCCGTGCTTTGGGCTATATCAAGGACGGTAAGTACACCATTTCCGAAGTAATCTACAATCTGTCCGCAGGCATGGAAACGGATTATGCAGACACTGTTCGACACAGTGAGAGTGGCGTTGACTATGTGCCGTCTTCCCCGATGCTGACAGGCATCACTACTTTCATGGCGAATGACAGCGACAGCAACTATGTGCTGAAACGTGCTGTGCAGAATGATGTGTACGCTCAGTATGACTACATTCTGTTTGACTGCCGAACACTGCTTGACCTGCTCGTTTCCAATGCAATGAACGCCAGCGATTATATCGTGATTCCGGTAGAATGCGGCGTGTTTAGTTTTGACGGACTGGAAAAGATGCTGAACAAGGTAACATCTATCAACAACAGCACCAACAAGAATCTGCGTGTGCTGGGAATCCTGCTGAACAAGTTCAACCGTACCAATGTAAGTTCTTCTATCGTGGACAGTGTGCGTGAAGAATATGAAAAGCTGACCTTTGACACGGTGATTCCGTTCTGCCCTGCTCAGAGTGAAACGGCAGTTCTGAATCAGAAGTGCTGTGTCGATGACAAGAACAGCAGTATGGGCGTTGCTTTCACCAGAGTGTCAGAAGAAATTCTGAATCGCATCGAAGAGTAAGCACAGAGAAAAGGAGAGACGAAACATGGGTAAAATCAATTTGAATGCAATGAAGCAGGCAAGAAAGGAACAGGAGATTGAAACGCCTGTTCCGGAAGCTCTGGAGCAGGCATATGCCAACGTATGGGGCAAAGACAAAGAAACGGTGCAGTACATCGAACTGAATCATATTGTACCGTTTGCAGACCAGAGAGGACGAACACAGCCTTTCAAAATCTCTGAGGAAAAGGTATCTCAAATCAAGCTGTCTGCCTCTGACATCGGCATTGTAACACCGCTTATCGTTCGCAAGGTCGGAGCAGAGTATCAGATTATCTCCGGACATCACAGATACATCGCTGCCAAGGAGCTGGAAATGCTGACAGTACCATGCGTTGTGAGAAAAATCTCAGATGATGAGGCAATCAAATACGTTACAGAGTGCAATATCCAGCGTTCCAGACTGCTGCCGACAGAGTATGCAGAAATCTATGCACGGTACATGGAAATGCGGAACGATATTGACATGACAGCACAGGAGATTGCAGACAAGTTCGCAATTTCCAAGAAGTCACTGTATCGCTACATCAAGATTCTGGACTTGACCGATGACCTGAAAAAGATGATTGACGAAGACAAGCTTCATACAGATACCGCAGAAATCTTCTGTGGGTTCTCTGCGGACGAGCAGGACGCTGTATACGAATTTGTTCAGCAGACTGGAAAGAAAGTAAATCGTACTATGGCAAAGGCAATGGAACGCATCACACAGGAGCAGGAAGTGACAAGTTACGAGGATTTTCTTCCGGTTCTGGAGCAACCGAAAAAGCCAGTCAAGAACAAGCTTTACAGCGGCTTTGCAGAAAAGTACAGCGTGAACTACTCCGAAGAAGAGTGGGACAATCTGGTATCAGAGCTTCTGACCAAGCACTTTGAGAATCGGTAAAAAAGCTTTTCGGATAATACGCACGATTCATGCTGTCTTGCAACGGTATCATGCGTAGGATAAAAGCACATAAAGCAAAAAAGAGTGGAACAGTCCGGTACGATTGCTCCACTTTTTCATGTTTACAAAAGGTTTACGATTGCGAAAAGTAAAGCACAATATATCTACTGTAAGATATGATATAATATAATTACAGAAAGCACAAAGGCAGCAACAATCCTGCGGAGAAGGTTTTGAGGTAAGGTTATGACGTTCGTTGAAATGAAGAGAAACTTTAAGACCAAAGACGGCTACACAAGAATAACAATGGAAGAAAATCCGTTTGCTATAAAAATAAAGCATTCGCTTTGCTATCCGGCAATGGAAGAAGGAAAGTTTGTTGAGTATGTTCAGAATACATACGAAGTAAAAAAGGACGAAGCTAACAGCTTGTTTCTGAAATACAAGAAGCAAGGTTTTGAATACAGAATAGAAAAGTAAGCCGACTGACAGTGGCTAATCTGTCGGAGAAAGTCAAGGAGATTAAAATGAAAGTGCTTGAAACAAAAAGCGGACAGATTTTTGAGATATGGGAAAGCAGAAAAGAAGCTCTGCATGACGTTGCCGACATCATTGACGGTATCAGATACGCAAATAAAATCGGACAGCATACAGACGATTTTCTGTGGGTGCAGTACAAAGACGGAAGCCACTATTGTATCAATGAAGATGGCGAAGAGGGAAAGTTCAAGAAAATCAATATCGAAGCTATCATTGACGAGAATGACTGCACAATGATGATTTGGGGTAAAGTTGAAATCTATAACATTGATGATATAGATGAAAAATACAGTGAAGAAAATGATGATGAATCGAAATTCTGGAACGTGACATAAGGGGGGCGTTAGCATGAGCAAAAGTGTCATTAAGCCCTGTCCTTGCTGCGGTGGTAAAGCGAGATTAAAGCAAGGAAAATACAATACTCTGGGGAGCTATGGCGGTGCAGAGCTGGATAAACATTGGTACGGGATTTATTGTACTCAATGTGGGTTGAGCCAGCCCAGAAGACAATATCCTTCAAAAGAGGACGCTTATGAAGCATGGAATAAGAGAGTATACGACAATTAACAGTCGGTTTACTGCATAAAGGAGCGAGGAAACATGAAAGAAATCAATATTTTGGAAGCTATCCAGATGCCACAGCTGATGATTGATATGGTTACACCTGTCAAGGATTACGAAAAGTATGATTTTCATGTAGGCATGAAGTGCAAAATTGATGGCTTTCCATTTGAGCTGATGAGCGAAAACGGCAAGCTGTCCCTCGAAGCAGGAGCAATCATGCTGACAGCACGGAGACGGAGAGAGCAGGAAGTCCCTCGCTTCCGATGTGGCGAAACAATTGCAATTATACAGTTGTTTGACGGCTATGCAAAAGCTTTTGCATACACACTCCCTGAAAAAGTACGGCAGCAGTCGTTCGCCATTTCCTGAAAGGCGGTATTGATATGGCAGTTCCGAAGAATGATGATGTACGCTTTCAAGTACAGTGCGAAGTGGAAACAGAGGTGAAGAAACGTGGCTGATAATTATTACTGGATTCGTCTGGAGAGAAAGGTTCAGCTGAATCAGCTGAAATACGCTGATGAGGTCAAAGAGGTCTTGTGGGAAAACGGATTGATTCCCCAAACTGCACCATATGCCGTTTATGAAGGCTCTTATAAGAGCAACGGCGAATGGAAAGATGCGGTGCTGGTAGTCAGCAAAGCGTCCAAAAGAACCGTTTTGCACCGATGCCTTTTCAAGAGAGAAACGGTGAACGGCACAGAAGTGCTTCACAGAGCTGTCAATCTGCTCCAGATGAATGAACTCAGCTGTTGCAGCGTTGATGATTATAAGGACGCTGTGGGAGCAACAGAACGAATTTGGTGGTTCTATTTGAAAGCCGGAAAAAGTTGCGAGTGTCGCAACAATCCGACAGTTGGACTGCGTTTGTCCTGTATGCAGGATAACACGGAAATCACGAAGTTCATCAACGAAAATTTGGTGAACTGCTAAGAAAGGAAGACAAGTATGGGTACTAAGATAATCACTAAGATAATTATGACTGCGGTAAATATAGCTATTATTGCATTCTTGTTTCCTCTTTTAATGAATAAACTTTTCGATACGACTGTGACTGAAACCAGAACAAAAATTGATTCTGGAATCAGCTATGTAGAGAAGGTGACAAAAGACAAAACTACCTATCAGGCAGAAGTGCAGATAAGCCGTGACAAAACGGTAACGGCTGATGTATCAAAAGAGATGTTTTCCAAAAAGCCGGAACAGGCGATTCTGATTCAATGTCAGTTGGATAAAACTTTTTCGGACAGTGAAAAAGTGATTCTGACAGATGACGAGAATTATAATACAACAACAATTCAGAAGAAACTAATTGAAGATGGCGAAAAAGACACTTGGCATATAGCAATCGCTATGGCATCGTTGCTATTTGTTGTGGGTGTTTTCATTCTGCTACTTGAATTTGAAAACAGTTGTCAATAAAATTGAAAAAAGAAAGGGAAAGTAGTATGGGTACTGTCGCTGGATTGCAACTGGCAATTTTTATTTACTTTTGTGTTGGTTCGTTTCTCACCGTGATGCTCATGTGTCCATTGATGGACTTAGTGGGAAAAGATAAGAAGATTATGACTGCGATTAGCACGACCACAAATTTGATAATGTGTCTTGTCGTACTCCTATTCCCTCTTTCGATGAACAGATTTGTCGATGTGACTGTGACCGAAACCAGAACGAATATTGATTCCGGAATCAGCTATGTAGAGAGGATAACAAAAAACACAACCACCTATCAGGCAGAAGTACAAGTAAGCCGTGATGAAACGGTAACGGCTGATGTATCAAAAGAGATGTTTTCCAAAAAGCCGGAACAGGCGATTCTGATTCAATGTCAGTTGGATAAAACTCCGGACGGTGAAAGAACGATTTTGACCAGTGACGAAAATTATGATACAACAGCAATTCAGAAGAAGCTGATTGAAGACGGCGAAAAAAGCGTTTGGCATATGGCGATTGCTTCGGCATTGTTATTATTTGCTGTGAGCATTTTCGCTTTAACGGTTTTTTCAAAGGAAGAAAAGAAACTGGTGAAGGAGCTGGTCTGTCATGACACTAACTGATACACGAAAGGCATTGCAGGATATTCTTGAAGAAGCCACAGCTACCGATTGTGCTGTTTGCTATGTAACTGATGCTGATGAGGAAACCCTGCGTAGTGCGATTCAAGCAATAGACGATATGAAGAAGATGCAAGGTATGCTGAAAACAGCTGTCGATGAAATTGAAAAGCTGATGAAAGACCTTTGCCATGCGACAACACCGGATTCAAAATATTCGCCTTGTGCAGACTGCTCATACAACAGATGCTGTATGGACAGAGAAAACTATGTAACAGGTGTGCATTGGATTCATAAAGGCGAATTTGAAGACGCTTGGAACAAAGAATAAGGACGCTGTATTATGAAAAAGAACTACAAGCAAGGCTACAGTCGCAAATATCTGGAAGAAGCTTTCGTTGGGCTTGGAGCTACCATATACGGTATGTTCGACCGCAAGCAAGGCTCTGGGTACTTGTTCCGATACATTCGGGTAGAGGGCGTACAAAAAGACGGACAGCCTTTTGTAGGGCGAGAACATCACCTGTGGATATTCCGAGGCTGCAAGATGCTTGACCTGATGCAATTTTCCATGAAAAAAGGAGATAAGTTCCGCATCAAAGGCGAGCCGTATCTCTATCGGAGAAAAAACGGCTCTTACGATTTTTCTATCCGAGATATACATAGCTTTGAAAAGATACAGGACTATACTTTCCCGACTTGGGAAGAAGTGACACAGACACAGAAAAAGCATAAGTGTCTGTATTGTCCAAAGAAAGACAAGTGCAATGGCTTTTGCACATGGTAAGATAAGAGAGGTGTGACTTATGATTTTTGTAACTGGCGATACGCATGGAGAACACGACATTCACAAGCTGAACACAATCGGTTTTCCGGAACAAAAAGGCTTAACACGAGATGATTATGTCATTATCTGCGGAGATTTCGGCGTTGTGTGGAACGATGATGCTTGTGACAGGTATTGGTTGGAGTGGCTGGAGAATAAGCCGTGGACAACGCTCTGGATAGATGGAAACCACGAGAATTTCGACCTGCTCCGGAAATATCCGAAAGAGCAGTGGAATAGCGGTGTGGTGCAGAAAATCACGCCTCATGTCATTCATCTTTGTCGTGGAGAAATCTTCAATTTGCAAGGAAAGACTTTCTTTGCAATGGGCGGTGCAGAAAGCACAGACAAGATGTTCCGCAAAGAAGGACTTTCTTGGTGGAAAGAGGAAATGCCGTCAGATGAAGAAATGGCTCATGCGATACAGACGCTGGAGCAGGCAAACTGGAACGTGGACTACGTTTTGACACACACGATTTGCAATGACGTTCTGAAACAGCTGTTTTTCTTATATGCGGAATTTGGCTGGCAATATAAAACAAACCAGCTGTCAGACTTCTTTCAGAAAATCGAACAAAAGCTTTCCTATCAGCAATGGTTCTGCGGACATTATCATGATGATATAGTTATGAGTGACAACAAGCACACAATGGTATATCACAACATTATCCGCTTACCAGAATAAATCAGATAAAAGGTGATAAATCTATGCGAAAGGAGTATCATCAGATGCCGAAGACAATAGCAGCGAAAAAGGCACAGAAGAAGTATGTTGCTTCCAGAAAAAGACTGTCCCTGCTGTTCACAAACGAAGAGTATGCGAAACTGTGCGAAATGGCAAAAGCCCAGCACACGACCATCACTGGCGTGATTCGCAAAGAGCTGAAATTGAATGGGGAATAATGCGTATTTGTACGTTATCCACAAGATTCAACAGGTTTTGTAACGGATATTTTACAGAGTAAAACCGCAAAAGCACTTGACATTCGTACACCGTTGTGCTATAATAGACAATGTAAGGAACGCTACCTTACACATTCCTCTATTTTTTCCCAATGGTATTGCGGTGAAAACTGCGTACTGAAACATTTTTATTTTTCCCATTACCCCTATATTATTTTTCTTCAACCCCACCATGGGGCTTACTCCTTATTTTTATGTGTGGAAATCATAGCAAGACAGTGAAAGCCTGTCATATGCCGAAAAGCAGGTCGCTCCTGCGATTTGGCACAACAATCCTCAGCGTATCACAATGTTTTACCCATTTGACTTTGTGGTGCGTATCATCTCCTTATTATAAATTTGCAAGACGGAGTTTATCCATTTCTCCGTCTTGTGTCTGAGTAGTTTAAGTAAAACACTGTAGCTGGAGCAAAAGCCATTTGCAACACCAGAGAGAAGCTATGTAGTGATAAACGATACAGAATGTGGGTGCAAGTCCTGCCTCAGACACCAACAGCGTCATAACAAACCATATACCTTATCACGAGGGAGAGTTTTTCTTTATCTCCTTGATTTTGTCTCTCCCTCAATGCCTGAGTTCGAGTAAATCATTGCAGTTGAAATTATTTTCAATGCGAATGATGCTGGTGCAAATCCTGCCTCAGACACCATTTGCAAAGTATCTCCGTTTGCTTTGCAACAGTCAATTCATAACGAGGAAGCGTTCGCCATAGCGTTTCCTTACTGCGTCCCTGTAGTTTAAGTAGAACAAGCGGTTTGGTGAATGCACCGCAAGCGTATCGGTGAAAGCCCGATTGGGGACACCAACAGCCTTCTGATGAAACAGAGGGCTTTTATTATGTTGTTAAAAGGAGAAGATAGCAAATGACGAAAGAACATTATTTCATGAATTTCACAAAGGAACAGCTTGCTGCCAAGCTGGAAGAACTGGACAAGAAGTATCAGCGTGAGCGTTCCTGCGATGAGATTTTGGCAAAGAAGCCTGCTCAGGAGCTGGAAAAGGAGTGTGCAATTGCATGACACAGAGACACTATGACATCTATGTAGAAAGCGTCTGGAACTGTGCATCTTCAAAAGCCTGCTCCAGCGTGTATCTGCTGGACAGAGCAATTGGTTGTTGCGGAATGATAACTACTTTTACATTCGGAAAGAAAGACGGTAATCAGGCAGAAATGCTGCGGACAGCAACACTGGCAGCTCTGAACCGCACACTTTCTGAATCAGTCGAATCCGGTTCAAAGGTCTCTTTGTACATCAATTGCGGATATGTCAGAAATGTGTTGATTCAGAAACGGTATCAGCAGTGGCAGAACAATGGCTGGGAAACGGAACAAGGCAGACCTGTCGCAGAAGCAGACCTCTGGAAGAAATTACTGGCTTTGCTTGGCGTTATGGACGTGCAGCCGATTCAGAAGAGCGTCTGGGAGCAGGACTATGAAATTGCAAAGAAGCTCCTGCGAGTAGCAGAGTTCAATGCAAGTTCTCCAGAAGAAAAGGACTTGGCATGAAAAATCAGATAGTGAAAAAGAAACGCTTTCAGCTTGCTTTTGCGAGTTTACCGAAAGAATATCACTATTATGTGAAAGAAACCAATGAACTGACTATCTGCCGTGACTGCAAGCGGTGGCACTTTGAAGTTGCAGGAGCAAATGTAACGTATCAAAAAGCAGAAATAAAAAAGGTGACAATCTTTGTGTGGGATAATACCAAGAGTTATCGCATGGCTGTTCTGAACGCTGTTCCTGACAGAGCAATCCATACTGCCATAGAGCAGTATGCTTATGCACACTATGAGAAAGGCTTTCCGGCAGAATGCGAAAACTGGTACTGGAATAAAAGAGAAAACAAACTGGTATATTGTCCGCAATAAAAAAGGAGTGTACCTGATGAGTAAAGCCGGAGCTGTTCTGCTGGTAATCGGCATCATTGTATTCGTGTTCTTTACGAATTTGATTGTGGAGCTGATTTTGGCAGACAAACGAGAAAAGAGGGACAAAAAGTGAAGAATACTCCAATGACCAGTATCGAACTGGTGCAGTGGCTGAAAGACGGCTGCTTTGACAGCAGATTTGCTGACGCATTCGACACCGGAGAAGACGGCGATATTCACTCCGTATTTGACAATTATACGGCTGAGGAAATCGTGTATAAGGCAGAGCTTTATGAGCGAAGAAAGGGGAAAAACAATGACTAATGTGAATCGTATCGTTGCAGAAAACAATAAAGTTGTCCGGTACATCAACGGCAATTCAATCGCTGAGACATATGCCAAGCAGGAAGCACACAGTGCAGGCGTGTACATCTCTCTGACAGGCAATCCCGAAGCTATCTGTGTTACAAGATTCAATTACGGCATGAAGGAAACCAGCTCTGTAGCGATAACAATGCAGGCAGCAAAACTCATGGCAGAGATTATCTTTCTGTTCTCTGCTGGTGGCAGCAGTGCAGTTCCAGAAGAACTGTCCCACAAGCTGTTGCAGGAAATGGTACATGAAGAGCCGAAGAACTGCATTTTTGTTGATGATGAAACAAATACTCTGCATACTTTGAAGCTGTCAAATTTCATGTGCCGTTTTCTTGTAGTGCCAAACAATGAAGATTTTCTTGCTCATCTTTCGATGCTTGTCAAAATCAAGAAGGGAATCAAGGAAGCGTAAAGCAGAAGTCAGTCTGTACTGTGGTATGGGCTGATTTTTGCATTTTTCAACCTTTACAAAAGGTTTACAGGTTAGCAAAACAAACTGCAATATATCTTACAGTAGATACTATATAATAGTATATGTAAGGCAAAGACAAGCAGAAGCCAAAGGAGTGGTTAATATGCTGACAATCGAAAAAGCTGTTGAGATATATCAAATTCACAGAACAGAAAATAACGATAGGATTTTCCTTAACAGAAGCGTTACAGAGAATCAGGAGCATTTTGACTTCGTGAGAAGTCACAAGACAGAAATCGTTGACTATCTGAAAGAACATGAAGAAAGCATGAAGCGTGAAGCTGAGGAACAACAGGCAAAACTGAATGCACTGGAAGGTTTGCGTGAGCTGGAAGATGCAAAAGATGCGTGGGAATATTACTATTACTGGTATAACAGATTTATTGAGCGTGGAGCTGAGGGAAAAGCACCCAAAAAGCCAGAAGCCAACCTAAAAGAGCTGGTTCAGAAATATCCGAGAACCAATGCTTACCTGAATGCCGAGGCGTTTTCTTTTGCCAGCAACTATCACAAAGCTGCTATCGGGCGAAAGGCTGCGAAGAGAATCCTGAACGGTGAAGACTATCAGCAAGTTATCACAGACATGGAGCAGGAATGGAAAGATTATTGTGATAAGACCGTTTGGGACAACTGAGAGGACGTGTAAGTAAATGCAACGAAAAATGCAGATATGCTTCATGGCAGAACACAATCAGCAAATGCAAAAGATTGTGCAGAAAGCGTGGGACAACCGCTTTTCATTGAGGGAATACTTTCTGCAAGTACACATAGACACGCTGGCTGATAAGGTGCTGAAAAGGGGTGGATATGGCGGTGAAATATACTGGCTAACTGCCGATGAAATCAACGCTCTTATCTTGCTGTTGATGAAAGAACTGGAATCCAAAACTGATAAGGAGCTTATATGACTATTCCGGAAATTGTGGAGAAGTACACTATCAGAGCAAACCCGAACAAAAACCTTTGCGTAAGGAGAGAAATCCTGAAACACGAAGATGACAAGGCATACATCAAAGAACATAGAGATGAAATCATTGCCTACATTGAAGAACAGAAGGCAATCGAAGAACAACAGCATCTGGAGCGTCTGAAAAAGATGAATGCAATCGAAGGATTGCAGGAGCTGGAAGATGCCTCGATTGCATGGAAGGAATACTATATTGCTTACCGCCGTTTCATCGAAGATGATGCAGAGGGAAAAGCACCGAAGAAGCCGGAAGCAAGTCTGGAAGAACTGGTGCGGAAGTACCCCAGAGCAAATGCTTACATGAAAGCTGAGAGCTACGCTTATTCTTCCAGCAATAATGCGAGAGCCGCTGCCGGAAAGAAGGCGTTGGAGCGAATCCTGAACGGAGAAGACTACAAACAAGCTATCACTGACATGAAGAAGGAATGGCGTGATTACTGCGAAGAACACGTCTTCGACAACTAATCTGTCCTTGATACAGAGGTGTAACACGATGAGCGAACATAAGAGTTTTCCACCTTCGGCGTACATTTCATTTTCAGAAATCAAAGACGGAGAGACGTTTACATTCAGATATGGTGATAGAGAGCATCGTTTCACAGACCATATTTATATGTGCGTGGACGAAAACTATGTTGGGGAAAGAATTGTGATTGACTTAACTGTCTTTGATTCTTTTTACATTGGCGATTCCGAATCAATAGATGTGCGGAGAGTTAAATATAAAATTGTTGCCAAAGATGATGAAAAAGAAATAGTTGAAGAATAGTATGGTGCAATGTCTAAGGGAAATAGCAAAGAAACTGCGAGGTGAAATAATGAGTGAAAATAAATTAAAACCTTGTCCGTTCTGTGGTAGCACAAAACTAAAGATTGAAAGTAAGCGTACTTTTAATTACGGTAAAAAACATTGTTCTGTTACAGTAAGATGTATGAAATGTCATGCAAGAAGTCCAGTTGTTGGAATCAATTTGGACAATAATCAGTACAATGAGCGTGAACTTTGTGAATTACAAGTAACAGAGGCTTGGAACACGAGGGTGCTATAAAATACAAGTAAAAGAACTTATTGAACAGTTACAGAGATTTGATAAAGATACCGAAGTACGAATCATTGACATAGTATGTCGTCCGCTGGTGCGACTTAAAAGAAAAACCAGCCCACAAATGATTGTTCATTGACCAAAAGGAGTAACCATGAGAGAAATTTTGTTCAGAGCAAAGCGAACAAGCAATGCACGGTGGGTAGAAGGGTATTTCTTCAAAGACGGTGAGAAAAGCTGTTATATCCGACAGGGCGATACAGATTATCACGTCTATCCGGAGACGTTATGCGAATTTACCGGATTCTATGATGCAAACGTCCGGAGAATCTTTGAAAGCGATATTCTCCGTGTGTGGCACTCGGAAAAGCCAGAAGATTTCACCGACTTTCTTGTGTATTTCTGCGAGCCTACTGGAAACTGGGTTGCTGTCAGCATAAACAAAGAACAGGAAGTGTATGACTTGTTTAAGCTGACGTTGGCGGTTCGCTATGAGGTCGTTGACAACGCATTTGATAATATGGAAAAAATCTCTGAGGTGATGCTCAATGCTTGAAGCAGCCTGCAAAGGCATAAATTTTGATGATGAGCCTTGTGAATATGACGATTGGTTGTTCTGCCGGAATCCAGAGTGCATCTCTCCGGTGATGACAGAAACCACAATCGGAAGTTGTCCAAAAGGCTGCCCCATAGTGGACAGTTGGAATAATCTGACGATAAGTTATCACGAAGCAAAACAAGCAGAAAGAAGAGGTACAGTATGATTTGTAAAGTAACAAGCAAGGTAAAGCTGGAAAGTGGCAAGTGGTATCAGAGAAAATCTCTGAACGGCAAAGGTATTGAGTGCGAACTGCTGCTTTATCTGGACTGCGAGGGCATCAGTACAGGATTTTACCGGAAAGACGGCAATGACCTGAAACTGGTCATGGCATTTGAGAACGCCAGCGATGATTCCTGCTCTTGCCAGAAGAATCAGGAACAGCCTGCTCCGGCTCAAAACTTGAAGGACGACTACATTTACAAGCTGATGCGTCAATGCACAGAAACTATCAGTTACAATAACTGGAACGCTCTGGTAAGTCAGCTATGCTTCGAGGCATACAATAGAATGGTGAGCATTTATAAACACGCCACAAAGAATATTGATGACAGAGAGTTTTATTTGAAATGGTGTGAACCATTCAGAGGACATGACGGAAATAAAATTTCTTGGGCAAAAAAGATTCTGGGAGATACAGAAGCTTCTTGCGATTTGTTTGAACTGTCCAGAACGCTTTACAAAATGAGCCGTGAAAAAGGTTTTGCAGATACTCCGGCTTCACTGCTGCGAGAGTTGTTCTTGCAGTTCACTTGTACATATTGCCAATACGGATTTGAAAGGCGTTGTACCAAACGGAAAACCAAGTAAATTTCGATATTTACAAAAGGTTTACGATTCAGACAAACAAAGCACAATATGTCTTGCAGTAGATATGATAAAATAGTATATGTAAGGTAAAGACAATTAAAAACCAAAGGAGCTGACCTGTCATGAGAGAGATTTTATTTAAGGCAAAGCGAGAAAGCAACAGAAAATGGGTAGAAGGCTACTATTACAAGGAGAACTTTTTAACCGGAAAGTCTGTACAGCACTTCATTCGTGGCAAGGACGACACCGATTATGTGGTTTGCGGAGAAACCGTGAGCCAGTATACCGGATTTCAAGACCGGAGCGACAATCCAATCTTTGAGAACGACATTCTTTCTGTGGCAACAACTTCTGATAACGGAGTGGAAAAGCGAGAATACATTGTGTATTTCGGTAAATCCGGACAGTGGTATACTGTCAGCAACGATGCAGACAGAGATAATGTTCTGCTGAGTACACTGCTTCACAAGCGAGCAATTTTCCTTAAAGTAACAGGCAACACGTTTGATGAAGCGGAAAAAATGGCTCATGAATGGCTCATGAATTTTTCGGACAAGCATAAGCTGTATTCCGCAAAATAAAACGATGATGTGAAAGGAAAATGCTCAATGATTCTGCGAGTAACAAATGAAGAAGAACTGGAAAAGCACTGCTTCTTTGCTCACGCCGGACTTACGAAACACTTTCCGAAGAAGTGATTGACGAAGAACAGCTGCGTAGCAATTTGAGATTGTTCGCAAAGAGCTATCATATTGTTCAGTTGATTTGCTATATATCTTATATCATGAAAATTCCAAAGGACGTTACATTGTCCGGCTGCTCCAATCATTCGCAAATCCCACAAGCACACAAATAAGAGGTTAAGCATGAAAAAGAAATCATCAAACTGGTTTGAAGGAAAGTATGTTGCCATGAAGGGCGGCGGTTATCTGGATATTACAGAAGCCATGCACGACAGCTGTGACGGCAAGTTTTGCTTTCAGGTAACAGCAGAAATTTTCCGGAATTGTTCCAGAAATGAAGACGGCACGATTTATCTGATAGACGATGCAGATGACAAAACCGTCAAGAAAATCGCATCTGCTCGAAGCAGTCTGAATCCGAAGAAAGTTCGGGCAGAATTGCATCGGCTGAAAAGCGAAGGCATTTTCATGTTTGAACCGTACAGTCCGAAATCGTATTGGAAACATGGCGTATATCACCTTGTAAAATCGTTTCCTTGGAGAGAAACACTTTCTTTTGAGGAACAGATTCAGGAAGGCATGATTTTCGACAGCGTGGCGATTCAGTACATTTTCTTTGTCAATGTACAGTTGACAAACGGAGAACTCATTCCGTTCCCTGTCAGCAAGTTAGGAAAATATACGGACACGCTCTCACGAAAGGAAGAGGCTGAAAAGCTGGCAAGAGAGGCTGTGCAGGAAGTGAAGAACGTCCTGCTGCCGAGGCTGGAAAAAGGCATAGAAATTCAATCAATCTATTTGGAAAGGAAGTGTGGAGTATGATTGACATGGTTTGGCTCATGAAGGCAATCGAAGCTGTAAAAGCTGGCGAAGCTGAATGCTTGGAGAAGGACGGCGTAATTGTCTACAAACCAAAGGCAGATGTGAATGTTCGCATTGACATCAAAAACAAGCAGTAAATGATAAGCTTGGGATTGATGTTGGGTAAACTTATTGGTAAGACTGAATAAAAGTAATTGGAGTTTGCATATTACTCTTATTCAGAGAATGGAGTTGTTTATGAATAATAAAATGCTCATGGCAACGGTCACTTTTTGTTCAGTTCTTTGTCTTATGAGCACAGTTATTGCAAATAAGTCTGATAGTGGTCAAAAGGATTCTGAAATAAACCAAGACTTTACAGTGGGGTATCTAACCTTAGATTCAGACGTAGTTAAGGTTTCTGATACGAGTATAGATTCTCTTAACACTAATTTGCCTATTGGTAAATCCTATTATATTGGTGATAAAGATGATTCACCTGTACGATTTGCAATTTACTACTCTCCAGATTCTATGTCTGATTCAGAGGAATCGAAATATGACTTTGGTTGTATTCCGCTTGAATCTGATTTAGGAGAGGCTGAACAGAAGATAGTCAAGGAAAGCACCGATGATTTTCTAAGGAATTATCTTGGGGCTGATTCAGTTGCATCGGCAACTGATATGACTACTTATACTATTGATAATCATGATTTGATAGTACATAGCTGTCATAAATCGACATCAAATCTTGATGAAGATATTAGCTTGGCTTCTTTTTATTTGGCAAATCGTGAGTATCAGGTTGTAATCCCTGATGGTGATATTGACGATTTAGATGATGTTTTTGAATCTATGCACTTTAACTCTGACTTTGATAAGGATTATAAAGAAGCTAAGAAAGAGTTTGAGAAGAATCCAGAATGGGTAAAGTATGGAAGTAATACGTTGAGAATATTGAGTGAAATTTATTACAGGTTACAGCAAGTAGTACAGCAACTACAGAGTTAGCAACAAAGCTTGTAGAAACCATGCAAGCCACTACTGAGCTTGCTGATGTTCAACTGAGGTAAAACGCTGGAAATGATGCACCATTCTCCAGCTTTTATAAAAAAGCAAATCAGATAGATATTTTGAAAGGACAAGGAAACATGAAGAAATTAAAACGAACGGCAGCAGGTTTGCTGTTGGCTGGTGTCATGTGTGTACAGGCACTGCCGATGACTGCGTGGGCGGTAGACCTCACCGCAGGCGATGTGGCTGTAACAGATAGTGACACCGCTGTGACCGATACAGCACCTGTGCTTGTAGAGGCTACTACAAATGCTCCTACAGAGGTACGGTGTGACATCGACCAAACAGATTATTTTACGTTTGAAGATAACGGTGACGGCAATTATATGGTGACTGGCACTACAGAAGCATTCCGTGAACTGGAAAACGTCAGTCTGACGCTGGCAGAAGATGTGAAATTTATTGGCGAAGCCGCATTTGCGAACTGCACCAATTTGAAGTCTGTAGACTTTGAAAATGAAGAAATGGTACTCTACAAGGACGCATTTCATGGCTGTTCTCGCTTGAAAGCAGTGGCTTTTGAGAAAATCGTAGATATGTTGGACTACGCATTTATGGGTTGTGAAAAACTGACGACTGTAAATCTGACAAATACGAAACTGGGGCGTGTTGGCAACGAAGCGTTCAGTGGCTGTTCTTCTCTGGAAGAAGTCACAATCAGTATTACTGATAAAAACTGTGAAGCAGCACAGCTTAACGGCATAGGTCAGCATATTTTTGGTGAGAGCAAAGCTTTTGGAACGGCGTTCACTTTGACCTTCCAGCTCAATATGGATAAGAGCAACATGATGACAATTTCTAGCGGATTTTATGACAGCAACAGAATCCGTGAAGTACGCTTTGAAGGTGACGGAGAAGTTGGCATCGGAAACATGGCGTTTCGGAACAACACTATGCTGAGAAATTTTGATTTCTCTCATGTCGTTGTTGTTGCTGATGATGCGTTTGAAGGCTGTACACAGCTGTCAGAGATTCAGTTGAAGAACAAAAATCTGCGGTACATTGGCGATGCTGCTTTTCTTGGCTGCACAAGTGCAAACGATATTCAAATTGCCCTGAACGATAAGCTGGAAATAGGAGAATATGCGTTTGGACGAAGACAAAAAAGTGAAGGAAACGTCAAGCCGTATTCGATGACGATTTACACCAACAATGAGGACGCTTATGTTCTCCCTGATGACTTTGAACGTGAAGATAGATTGCTGAACACTTTTGAAGTAGTCGGAAATGGTGAGCTGTATTATAGTGACGGAAACTTCTCTTATTGTGAAAACCTGACGAAGGTCAATGTTGGCAACGCTCTTGGCTTCGGCAGAGAAGCTTTCGTGAATTGCTATAAATTGAAAAGCTTGGACTTAACTTCTGCACACCTTTTTGACAACGAAGCTTTCAAGAATTGTGCCGAACTGGAATCCTTGAAGCTGGGTGTATATGACGATAGCCAATGGTATGAAGGTGCTTTTGATGATATTATGACAGCAACTTCTGATGAAGATGGAAATAAAATTTCTTCAACATTGGAGCTGTACATGAACAACACAGAACGACCGTTCGAGCTTGGGAAAAAGGGCATAAAATGTTCTGCAAATGTAGAATTTACAAGTATGTACAATCTCACAACTGTAAAGACCTACGGAGACGGAGAACTCAGATTGAACGGCGGTCAGTTTTCAAATTGTGACGAACTGGAATCATTCGACTTTTCCAATGTCACAATAATTGGAGAACACGCTTTGTCAAACACTGGGCTGAAAGAAGCAAAAATCGCCAGAAAAGATGTTCTGTTCGGAAATAGGGCTTTTGGCAGCTGTGATGACCTGACACTGTACGGTTATACCGATTCCACAACGGAAAAGTATGCCAACGACAACAATATTCCGTTCGTAGCTCTGGACGGTGGCACAACGACCACCAGCACCACAGGACAGGGTTCTTCCACAACCACCACTACAGTAACCACACAGGGCAGCAGTGGTACAATTCTGCTGGGCGATGTTACGCTGGACGGCAGAGTGGACATCTCTGATGCTGTTCTGCTGAACAAGTCAATCGCAGGCTCTGTTGTGCTGAATGAGCAGGCAAAGGACAATGCGGAGTGCTATGCAGACGGTAATATTGATGGCAATGATGCAACAACATTGCTGCGGTTCTTGGTTCACACAATCACTTCTTTGCCGGTGACAGAATAAACAGCCATAAATTAAAATAACTTCAAAGAAATCAGTCTGTGCTTCGGCATGGGCTGATTTTGTTTGCAGTGAATTGTGCAATGTATATAAAATGCCATCTGTTTCATAACGGATATTTTACAGATTAAAACAAACAAAACACTTGACATTTGTACACTACTGTGCTATAATAGATATTGTAAGAAACACGAACAATCGTAAATCTATGCAGAATCCTGCAAAGTTTCCACAAGAGGTGTATGGAAAATGAATAATGTAATGCTACCAGAAGAGATTTATCTTATTTCTGGAGAGGACAACAGAGGACAGACAGTTCGATTCGGTTTCTGCTACTCCAAAGAAGAAGCGAGAGAAGCAATCGTAAGATATGCAAAGAAGGGCTTTTTCTGGTGCAAGTACGAAGTTATAAACGTGTTAGGAGATGAAACAAATGACTGTGAATGAGTTGATTCAACAGTTGCAGGAGATTCCGGACGGCTTGAAAAATTGCGAGGTTGTAATGCGACAATACAATGGTTGTTGTAAGTATGCTGTTAGCGTTGACAACGCTTATGTGGAAGTGTCTGGTACAGATAACGTGTTATACGAAGACATTGCTTTTGAAGAAGCAGAAAAAATGGACGGATATAAATGTATTGTTTTGTCGTAGGAGATGAGAACTATGGGAAAAATTTGTGTGGGTTTGTATGGTGGTAAATCAATATTCAAAGGGAAAGAAGTTCCGTTACAAGGCGACACAATTTACTGTGAGTGTCCGGACAAATGTTCTCTTTACAAAGAAGGAAAGTGCCTGTGTGTGAGAAGACTGGGCATTAAATGCCCTAACGGAACAGTGACAACGGAAAAAGGCTACACTAGCCGAGCAAAGAAGTATGGAGCGTTCCGCCAGAAATACATAAGCGATGAAACATATGCTAGGTTAAAAAGCCCTTTATATAACCGATTTGCAGTTGTTGGAGATAATTATTGGTTTAGCACTGGCTGCGTAAGAGCAAGAAAAGCAAAAGAAGATGATTCTCCCAGAGAAGTGGTGTCCGGATATGTGTTATGGAGTAACATCGTGACATCGGAATTTTGTATTCCAATTGTCGATATGAATATACAGCTGCTAAACGCCATTCTTTCATATTCACCACGAAATATATTTGGAGAAAGCTTAGAAAAATATTATCTTGAATATGTGGCTGATATTTTGAAGGAAATGCAGGAAATTGCACCGGAGTTGTATCAAGAGCTAACAGAGAAATATCCGGAGTACAAAAGCGAGAAGTATATTCCGAACTACGTTGGCAGATACGCCTATACCCGAACACTGCGTGACGGCTGTACAATTCATGATGGTCGTGGAAATGTCGGCGTTCTGAAAGACGGAAAGATTTACTGTGATAACTTCAAAGGCATTGTGCCGTTTGGCGGTGAATCAGCTTCTGTTGTGATAGAACTGGGAGAAACCAGCACCATCGAAATAACCGACAATTCGCAGGTGTGCAAAGGAACAATTTTCAAGTAAGGAGAATGCGATATGACAATGCAGGAAGCACATGAAAGAATCGAACAGGCAAACAATGAGATTGCCAAGTTGCAAGAAGAAATAAAGCGTTTGCAGGAGATTGAAGATGAACCGGATATTCAACGTGTTGGTGCTGGAGAGCCGTTCTGGTATATCCAGCTTGGAGACTATGGTGTAAATGTCATTCAATGCAATGAGCCGACAGGAAGAAGTTGCTATGACATCACAGAAACAATCGGGACAAGATTGTTCCGGAACAGCAACTATTTCTTGTCCAAAGAAAGAGCAGAACAGGTTGCAGAAAAAATAGACGCTGTGCTAAAGGTAGAAAGAATGCACGATGCTTTTTGTCCGGAACTTGTCGATGGCACAGAAGAAAACGCATACTATGTAGGGCTTAGCCTAAAATACCATGAGTTTGTATATGTGCCATATATGCCCCAAGAAACATCTGATGTGCTTATTGTTGCAAAGTTTGATTCAAGCGAAGTCGCAGCAAAAGTTTGCCAGATTCTTGACAGAAAAAAAGACAATGAGAAAAAGAGGTGATAATATGACCTCAACAAAATATGAGCCGCCATGTAAAGCTGGCGACACGGTTTATGTCATCATCAAAGACAAGAATGCCAGAGAAGTATATCCGTGCAAAGTTGTCAAAGTACGGATTGCAAACAAGTCGGATTACAGCGTTTTATATCTGGTTCACAGCGATACGTTTGATTTCTCTCTCGTTGTGCCATTCTCCGATATTGGAACGACTGTGTTTTTCTCGGAAGCAGAAGCATTGACGGCAAGAAGAAAATGGCTTGAAAGGAAGTGATAAACGTAACATGATTTTTCTATAAGCGAAAGTTCTCCTTTGATAGACGGAACGTGAGGGTAGCTGCCTCGAAGTGGTTCAAGTCCACATCGTTCCAATCAAATGAACGGCTGAAACAAGCCGAAATATCTTTTTTGCAAAGGAGATTTTTCCAATGAGAACAAATCACAACAAATTGAAGACCTGCGTAGCGGTGCTGACTGCCGTTACTTGTATGGCAACCTCGCTTGCTGGAATGACAGCAAGTGCAGTGAACTATACAACCACAGGTACGGACAAGTCAATGGCGGCAGAAGCCACGCTTTCCAAGGGTGTGTATGTAGTCAAGGACACGGACATGAACATTGTCCTGCCGTACATGGCATTTGAAAACAGCCTGACAAAGTATTCTTACGAGGACACCAATGTCAAGGACAACAAGTTCAGCATCGGTTTTTCTATTATTGCCACAGAGAACTTCTCAAAGTACACAGCAAAGGTCACAAACCGTGTTATCTGCGACACCATTCTGGGTGAGATGTACGAGGCAGGCTACACTACTGTGTTTGCTGAGGTTCATGGTGGCTCTAAGATTGGCGGTATGCTGATTCCGATTCGCATTGCTAAGAGTGGCAGCAGTTACACTCCGATTGCAGACCTGTTCACAAATGCCGTTCCGCTGGATTTGTCTATGGTAACAAGCAAGACCAAGACCAATGAGTTTTATCGTGTGTTCGATGAAGACGGCAATTCTTTGACAGGCTACTTTACCAGCAATGCAGACTGCATGATGACAATGTACAACGGACAGCCAGTCACTTATGTGCCGAACGATACCGGACTGCTGATGGCTGTTGATGACATTCGTGATGCAAGTGGTGCAAATGGTGCGTATATGGAGATTTATCGTCTGAACAACGCTGGGGACAGCATCTCCAGCATTGGCAAAAAGAATTTTTCTGTTGCATATGCAGCACCGAAGTTTGAAGGGTTGTACTTTAAGAACGCAGACACTGGAAATATTGACTATACCGTCAAGGGCGGCTATGCGTTTGCAATCAATCTGAACGATGAGACCGATTACACCATGTATTACAAGTTCAAGCCGGAAATCGTGGCTGCATATAAGGGCGGTGCTCCAGTAGGGGCTGAGTTCAATGCTGGCTACGCAAACGACAGTCTGGAAAGCAGTGGCTTCTACATTGCAGGATTCACTTCTAATGGACAGCCGTATGGCTACACCATGATGCCGAACACAGAGTACGACAGAGACTATATCGGAAAGTTCATCAAGAGCTATGGCTATTCCAAGTATTACACTGAATTGGGACTGACTTCTCCGGTAACAGATGACCAGACTGAGTACGATACGATTTTCGACACAAATGACATCAGCGGCATTACAAATGCAGAAACCGGAAAGGTTGATTCTGAAAAGGATTTCAGCCTGATTACTGACCAGCTGAAAAACAAAGATTCTGCGAACAGCTTCGACCAGTCTACAGAGCAGGACGGCGTGTACAGCACTGGCTTGCAGGAACTGTATACTGCAAAGGGCGATTACAAGTTCACAGTGAACAGTTCTTTCGATAAGGACGGCAATTTGCTGGTCGATTCCGATTCCAAGTATGGAGCAGAAGATGTGCAGAAGATGTTTGACGATGCAGGCAGCGATTACTTCGCCATGTTCCTGAATGGAAAGCTGGCATTTGCGACACACGATTCTGACTACAAGCTGACAGCTCCGGAAGGGACACAGGATATTCGGGAAGTTTCCACTGCATATCTGAATGGCAACGGCTCTTACAATATCCAGTCCGAGGAACTGCGTGACTGCAAGGAAGATGCTCCGGCAGTAAAGGTCTCCACCGATGCAGACAATTCCAAGAAGCTGTTCCTGCCTGACTGCACCTATGAGCTGACGAATGGCACAGACCTTGTGCGGATTCGCCTGAATACGTTCAAAGGAATGTACCCTTCTTATGTGGAAGATAACAACGCAACAGACGGCAAAATTTACATCTACGACAGCAAGTACAGCTCTCCGGCAGAAGCTTATGCAGCTGGTGCAGCCTGCTATGCTGTTAAGGAAGGCAAGTATGATGTTCTGCTGCCTACTGGCAACTACAGACTGACTTTCCTTGCAGAGGAAGACGACAGTTACGGTAATGTTGTGGAACACCCTATAAATGTCGGTGAAATCACGGACGGCTACAGAGATGTTGATATGAACGACCTGAAAAAGGGTACTGTAACAGATATTGTTCTGGACGTGACCGCAGAAAACAGCACAATCGACCTGACATACGGAGAAAAGATGAATCCTATCAACATTGCTGGGTATGTGAAGAACTCCGGCAAGGTCGGCGGTGTGAAGTCTGTTGCTCTGGCTGAGGGCAGTGAAGCTGTTAAGGGCATCGAACTGGACGACACAAAGCTGAACGGTACTCCGATGGAATCCGGAGAAAAGAAGGTAACTTACACCGTAACCGCAGAAAACGGCACTACAGCTGACCTGCTCCTGACATTCCGAATCGCAAAGGGAACTGTCAAGAATGTGGAAGTCAGCGTTCCGGACAAGGATTACGAAGCTGGAGATGACCTGCCAGACCCGATTCTGGGTAAGGACACACCGAGTGGTTCTGTTTCGTGGGTAGTCGATGAGGTAAAGAAGCTGACCGAAGGCGACAACACTCTGACATGGGAATATACTCCCGATGATGAAAACTACGACAAGGTGACTGGCACACTGGTAATCAACGCTTCTGTGAAGCAGACAACTACCACTGCTGTGACAACCACCACAGACGGCTCAGAATCCTCTGTAAGCGGTTCTGAAACAGAGACAACTGTTTCTACGACCGATGTCACTTCGTCCACTGTGGACAGCAACAGCACCTCTACAGGAGCAGGCACAGACCAGACTTCTGAAAACGGCAGTGCAACTACCACCGCAAGCGAAAGCGTGACTACTGTAAGTGACACTACTGACGGAACAGGCTCTGGTACAACCACCACAGCAACAGGCACTGGTGTTCCGAAGGAAACGCTGTATGGCGATTTGAACTTGGACGGCAAGGTAGACCTTGCAGATGCAGTTATGCTCAACAAGACCGTAATTGGCACTGTCACTTTGAAGGGACAGGCAGCAATCAATGCAAACACCTTCTCTGATGACAAGATTGATGCCAACGATGCAACCACACTGTTGCAGTTCTTGGTTCGTTATATCGACACTCTGCCTGTAACAAAGTAATTTAAGACATATCCTTCAAAAATTCAATAGAGAAAAGACCACTGGCAATCCTGCTGGTGGTTTTTTCTTTTATTCATCATCTTGATTCACAGAATATTCTTAAAAATACAATGAAGATTTATTGATTTTTCTTGTGGTTTAGCGTATAATAAGAATAACAGCGTGGGCTGACACGATTCAATCCGGTGGTTACAGTTGTGACCAACTCTGTTGCGAAAGATACAGAGCGTTGGCGAAGCAACGAAATAATCTTCGCTCTACTGTCGAACATAAGGGTCGATGTTGTTGGTTCGGACAACGGTAAAATCAGTCACTAGAGGGTGGTAGTATTACTGCGGTAATTCACCACCCTCTTAAATTTTAGCATTCTCTTACAGCTGAAAAAGACAGCTATGAAATAGATTTATAACCGCTATAAGTCAGTATCGTTTTGGTACTGGCTTTTTTATTGTTTTATTCGGCATGGTGTACAAATATTCTGGTACTTACATAACGGATATTCTACAGAGTAAACAGCTAAAAGCAGTTGACATTTGTACACTACTGTGCTATAATAATATATGTAAGGTACAAGAAACCAAACAAAAAATAAGGAGTTTTGAATTATGGGACACGAAATTCATCATGACGATTTTAAGGTGACAACAAGCAAAGAACGGATTCTTGCGATGGTTTCTGCTCGTGCAGAATGTGACGGTGATTATCATACACCAATCACAAGCATCGAGTGGCAGAATCGTTGCTTTGACAGCAGAGAAGATGCAGAGAAATATCTGAATAATCTGGGTGGCTTTTACAGACAGGTTGCGGTTCAGTTCAAGTATCAGAATGACTTCGTGCCTTCCAAGGCTCTGGAAAACACTACAGAAAAGGCAAGACAGGCAATTGTGGCTTATCGTACATTGAACGAAGCGTTTCATTTTGGAAATCATAAGAGTGCAACTGTTGGCTGTAAGAACTGCGGTTCAAAAATTGCACTGAAATATCTGCGGTCGAATATTTGTCCGGTATGCAGAAAAGACCTCAGACCGGAAACAACACAGAAAAGAATCAAGGCATTGAAAGAAAAAGCAATTGTCTTGATTGATAAGCGTCGTAGCATGGAACGTGCAGAGCGTGAGAAAAATTTGAAAAAGGCTGAAACATACTGGCTTGTAAAGACCGAGTTTCATGTCTGAAAGAAACGAAAACCAACAGTAAGGAACAAATAGAAAGGTGGAATGATTTATGTTGACGATACTGATAGGAATGTCTGCAAGTGGCAAAGATGCAATTCTGAGAGAACTGGTTGCGAATCACGGATTCCGTGAAATCGTGACAACCACTACACGTCCGATGCGTAAGGGAGAGGTCAACGGCAAGGACTACAACTTTATCTCCAGAAAGGAATTTGAAAAGGGCATCTCTGAGGGACGATTCTTTGAGTATCGTTCTTACAACACTATCTGGAACGGTAAGGAAGATGTCTGGTATTATGGCACTCCAAAGATGCAGTTAAACCCAGAGCAGGACTATGTGGCTATCGTAGATGTGCAGGGAGCAAAGGACTATGTTTCTTACTTCGGAAAATATGATTGCTTTGTAGTACAAGTAAACGCATCAGAAGAAGTTCGCACCAAGAGAGCAAAAAAAGCGTGGCTCATTCGATAAAGACGAATGGGAACGCAGACTGGCAGCAGACCGCCTTGCGTTCTCTGCGGAGAACACAACACAGACAGACAGCTTTGCGGTCAATTATTCCGTAGCCAATGAGGGCGATAAGACTGTTGCTGAAATTGCTGAGAGAATCGCTATTGCAACAGACACCTACGGCAGAAAAGACCATTCTGAAATAGACCGTAACCCTTGCCAACGGTGGGACGAATGGAGAGAAGCATCTCCCAATCAGCTGTTGGCAGAATTGAAGGAAGATGTGTCGGTTCTTATGAACAACATTCTGGAATGTGAAGACCTGCTCCGGAATCTGAGTAAGAGAGAGCCTTATCCGGACTTTGACCTTGAAAAAGGACTGAAACACATTCAACTTTTTTGAGAATACGAAAGCACGAGAAGTGGAGTGATGCACATAGCATTTATTCCACTTTTTATTTGTCAGCACACATTGCATCGTTCAGAAAGGAAAAACATGAATACGTTCAGAAGAATAGAAAGCCTTTACCGAGAAAATGGATATAAAACGCATTATGCTGAAAAGAAGCATAATCGTATTCTGTTGCTATATCCAAACATTAAAAAGTCAAAGATATATGGGGTACACATGGATAGTGATTATGGCTTGGTGAATGTTGGCTGTATGGAATTGTTTCGAGGAGAACCATCTCTTTTGTTCAGAGATTGCTGTTATGACGATTTCGATTTTATCATTTCAAAGATAAAGAAAGTGGACGAAGATACAACAATCGAACTCAATGTCCCTTATGCAGAGCCTTGTCTAAGACCGCATTTGTTATTTGAGAATCAGGAAGACGTTGCAAACTCTTTCTTGAAAAACAATGGGTACAGCGAATCATAATTACACTGCAATTTCCGATGTTTACAAAAGGTTTACCAATCAGAAAAGTAAAGCACAATATATCTACTGTAAGATATGATAAAATAGTATATGTAAGGTCGTTAAGACACTGGGAGAAAGGCGTGAATCGTATGAGCAATCGTGTGAAAAATGTATCATATATGTACCGGAACACTCTGGGAAAATTCGTTATCACAAAAAGCAACAGCAAGCGGATTGAAGATGCTGTCAGACGGTGCGAGGACATCATGATTTACATGGACGTAGATGCAGAGAGGAAGATGTTTCTGTGTCACGTTGAGAAGCGAGATGACGTTTACCGCCTGTTTGCAAAGGAACACTTCTTCGGTGGGGAGACAAATGCCAATGCTCCTGCATACCATGCAGAGTTCTCACTGAGAGAAGCAAACTTGTGCATCGCAGATGTGACAAGCTGGGCGAAGGCTGTAGCATCTGTCGTGAATGCGTAAGGAAGATACCCATGAACAGAAAAGAAACCCAAAAGGAGAAAGAAAATGAGTAAATATATTGATGCAGAAAAGCTGCTGGAAAAGGAAAAGGCATTGCTGAAACGGCTGATGGCGTTCCGTAATGCTTTAGCAGGAGAAGAAGCGAAGTGTGCAGATGCACGAATAAAGCTGCTGGAAAAGGTGATTGATGATATTGCTAACGCTCCGGCTGTAAGTGTCTCGGAAGATGAAGCAAACTAAAGAAAGCAGTAAGGGAGAAAGCACATGAAAATTGAGGTTGGCAAAAAGTATAGGGTTGGTGGCAACTGCCGATACACTGGAAATGTAATTAAGATTACACGAAAGGCAGACCTTTATGGCAGGGCAGACTGCTATTATGAAGTCGTTTCTGGTGAAGTGCTACCAGAGGACGAAGATGACGACAATTCTTTTCTTGAAAATTCTCCGTTTGCTAAAATCCTTGAACCGTATGAAGACAAGACTGTCCGGTATATTGACGTTGACAAGCTGAAAGCTGTGATACGCAAGTCTTATCCCAATGATTTGGAGATACTGGAACAGATAGACAATGCGGCAGTGGAAGATATTCAGCCTGTGATTCATGCAGAATGGGAACGGCGTGAAACACTCATGGGAAGCTTTCTGGTGTGTGGAAATTGCGGAAGCTTTTTCTTTGCAACCTTGGAAACTGCGTATTGCCCGTACTGCGGTGCGAAAATGAATATAAGAGGTGTTCAATGTGAATTGTAAAAAATGTAAGTGGGCGAATGTTTCAAGCGGTGACACGGTTCTTCTCATGGACAACGGAATGGTTATTTCGCAACATGGAAAGAACAATGTAATGTGCCTTTGTACAATCCCGAAGACCACAAACATTGATATGACAAGCGGAGAAATGAAGATGACCTGCTCCGCTTATGAAGAAAGACCGACCATTGACCAGAAGTAAAACAAAGGAGCGATGATTATGACATTTGAAGAAAGAATCGTAGAAGCAGTGGAGAATGCTGTTGTCCATGACATCGGACGGTATAACACTGTGCAGTTCAAAAAGTTTATGCTGCCTGACGAGGTTATCGAAGACGTTTACAAGCACGTTGATATGGAAAAAATCAAGCGGTATCTGACTGAAAATATCGAACAGCTGATTGCAAAGAAAATCGTGGACAGCATGATGACTGAGGTTGCATCAGACGTAAAGCATATCGTTGCAACAAAGGCAATCAGAGAAGATATGCGATATTATCTGCGGCAGAAGATGGAGCAGGCAATGCAGGGCGTGGCTAATGCAGAACCGCCTGTTGATGCAGAGCCAGCGGTATGAAACATTGATTGGAAGTGTTTGTTATGAAACATTTTGATATTTTTTACGGCATGAATACCGAAGACTTTCAGAACTTACAAACCATCACAGAATTGATGTACACAGCAAAAACATTGTATCGCAATGTCAGTGAACTTCATTCTCAAATCTGTCGTTCTCAGGACGGAACAATATCCGAATTATCACTCGATGCAGCTTTGGCATTCAATAAATTATATGATGCACTTCAAGCTGAACAAAAAACGATATTGAATGGCATTGAGATTGATATGCCTGAAACTACATGACATACAAAAAGTTTGATTTTGTTGAAAAATGAGAGGTGATAATTATGACAATTTTAGATAAAATCCGAAATTTGAACGACTTGCAGCTGTGCCATTTTCTGAACATGATTCAGGGCGATTTGGAGCTGGTCGGATTGGCTGTTAAGGTATCAGACAATCCGGAAATTTATTGTTCAGATGATGGATTTGCAACTTCTATGCCAAAGTCGATTCCAGAGGAAAGCAGCTCTTACTACTGGTACAGATGTCTGTCAAAAGAGTGGAAGTACGATTGATTCTTGAAAGGAGAAAACATGATTTACAAATATGAAGAATGTGACTTGTTTTGTGTGCCAAGCAGCTACTATCTGGTGCAGTGCATCAGTGCTGATTTTGCTATGGGAGCAGGCATTGCGGTTCAGTTCAATAAGCACTTCAATGTAAAGGAAAATTTGAAAAAGAGATACGGCAACGTGGTTGCAGAATGGGACGGCTCTTGGACAAAGGGCTTCTGTGTGCAGGACGGCAGAGTGTTCAATCTGGTAACGAAACGAAACTACTTCCACAAGCCGACTGAGGAAACCATGAGAAACGCTTTATTCGATTTAAGAGAGCAGGCGAAAGAGCAGAGAATCAAGATGTTGGCAATGCCGAAAATCGGAGCAGGACTTGACAAAATGCCGTGGAAAGTTGTGCTTTCCATTATCATCGAAGTGTTCAACGATGAGGACATCACAATTCTGGTTTGTGACAACAGCCATGAGAGAGAACTCCGAGAAAAAGTCCGTGACTTTGCAGAAGAATCCGCAGAAAAAACCGAACCTTGTAAGCGTTCATTTGACCGATAAAGGAGAGCAATTATGAAGAAATCAAGCTGCAATGGCAGAAGCATTTACGAGAACTGTGAGAGCAATGACAGAATCATTTCCGCAATGTCAAGACAAGAGCTGGAACAGCTTCTGAGTAAAGTGCAGGAAGAGGTTCAGGCACAGAACAAAAATGTGGTTTTCGTGGACTGTTCCAGTGGGATAATTTACGAAGCAAGAGTGGTAACGTACATCGGAAATGTTCCGGAAATCATGCGGAACTATAAGCACAAGTTTATCCAGAAGGAAGACGGCAAATGGTATCGGGAAAGCTTGCTGGGCAAGTGCTGTGTGTGCGGAGAATATAAAGAACTGGGGATAATTGCATCGAAGGGAAAGATGTGCTTCGAGTGCTGGACAAATCGTGAAAACAGGTAGTAAAGTCGCATAGAACAACACTGTATCGTGGAAAAGCGTTGTGAAATCTCCAGATACTCAACACGGTAAAGGTGATAAGCTGTAGTATGAGATAGGCTATAGGTATAGCAAGGTATACTTATAGTCTATTTCTTTGCCTGAATCACTGCGTTACACGGTTTCTTCTGTTTACTGGGCTTTATTGTGCATTTATGTGCTTTTATAGTTCTTCCTTGATAATAACGGATATAAACATTCAGTAACGGTTGACATAAATTGATGAAACGGTTATAATAAATAATGTACTATAAAAAGGAGTGTATCATCATATGGGAAAAAGAAGTTCAATCCGTATGGAGAAAAAACAACATCGTTTGACAGAGCAGAAAGCGATTGTTGCCACTCGTCCAGAACGCATCTCAACAGAATGGTATTACCTGCTCAGAATCATTGCGGTTCTGACAATGGTAACAGACCACTTGGGAAAGGTATTGTATAGTACCGGAGTAATCGGCGACAATGCAGAACTGTGGTGTCTCATTGTCGGAAGATTTGCATTTCCTATCTTTGCTTTTCTGTTTGTAGAAAGCTTCTATCACACACAAAATCCAATGCGGCATCTGATACGCTTGATAGTGCTTGCGTTGGTATCTGAAATTCCTTTTGACCTCGCATTAACTTTGCAAAACCCGACCGAAATCAGCATGGACATTTTCAAAGGGCAGAATACGATTTTCACATTCTTCCTTTGCTTTTTAATGCTGACAATAACGGATAATTTGCAGAGTAATAAGAAATGCTGGAGCAAGTTTTTTGGAACTGGAAAAGTAAGAAAGCTTGCTGTGAATTGCGGAACAGGAATTGTTTTTGGTGTGATTTTTGCACTGGCATATTATTTCAAAGTTGATTACAGCTGGAGAGGAATCCTGCTCGTTGGTCTGTTCAATTTTGCAAGAAACAGAAAGCATTGCAAGTGGCTGTGGCAGATTGTTGCGATGGGAATTTTCATCTTGTCAATGGGAAGCAACATTACAGTTTATCTGGCAACATTTCTGTTGCTGATTCTGTTTTTCTTTGCACAGTGCAGTGAAAAGCATAAGTGCTTGATTCTTCCGAAATGGCTGACAAAGATTCTGAAAAGTAAAGCCTGTGTTGTCACTTGCAGATATTTTTATCCTGCACATCTGGCGATTCTGGCAATTGCAAAAATCCTGCTGACTGTATGCTGAAAGAGGTGAAAAAGCTTTGCAAGAAACAGATGTAAAAAGACGATTTTATAGTGTGGAAGATGTTCAGAAAATCTTCAACATCGGGAGAAAAAAAGCAATTGAGCTGATGAACTCTGACGGCTTTCCGGTAATTCGATTTGGTCGCATTTACCGTGTAGATTCTGTTGAACTGGAACACTGGATTGAACAGCACAGAGGGGAAACACTCACATGAAAGACAAGCAATGAGAAAGGAGTAAATACCGATGAAGCGTAAGATGATTTATACAGGAATTGCAATCGGAGCAATTGGTTGCTGTGCCATGCTTGGTGTCGGAATCCATTCTGCACTCGGCACGAATGTAGCTGCTCAGACAGACAGAGATGATGCAATAGAAATCACTGCTACACAGACTGCAACAGTACCAACAGTAACTTGTACTTCCACAACCAAAAAGACGACAAAAGCAACCATGACAACAAAGCAGACCACTCATGAAACGACTGCTGCCACAACACAGACAACAACAGAAACTACGACAGCGGAAACAGAAGCCAGCACAATTGAAGCTAACTTTACACCGACACAAAATCCGGATATTCCCAACTTGACCGTAAGCACAATTTCAGTTTCCTGTTTGAAACTGACGTGGGACGGAGAAGATGGAAGAAACTACAAGATTGATGTTTCTACCTACGCTCCATACACAGAAAACATCACGTTCCTTGAAAAGGCAAATGACACTTGGTATTTGACCGGACTTCGGGAAAATTCTGAGTACGAAATTTCCGTTACGCCTCTTTTGAATGACGGTGAAACAGAGAACGATGTTTGTGTTACACCTGCAACGGTTCTTGGAAAAACGGAACAAGTCAATGTGATTCAGACGTATCAGACCGAAGAGGGCTGGACAAATTGTTTCACTGGAGAACGTGCTTCCGGACTGACTGCAATGCCGTCTTCTGGAGCAATTGCAGGTTCAGTAAAAGACCCTATCACAGACACCACAATTCGCCGAAATGAATATGGCGATTATTGTGTAGCAATGGGACTTTGGTACGGCGTTGTTGGCGACAGATTTCTGATTGAACTGGAAAACGGAACACAGTTTACTGTGTCCATTTGTGACAGCAAAGGCTGGGCATCAGACGCTGACGGTGACGGTATTCTGGACGGCAGATTCCATTGGTTTGGTGGAACTGGCAACGGAAAATCTGTTGTAGAATTTATCTATAACAGTGATAAAGAATTGCCTTCTTGTGTGGCTTACAGCGGAAGCTGGGGCTACTACAACTGGAATGGGCTTGACCTCGGAGCAAACATCAGCTCCGTCAAGAAAATAGATTACGGTAACACGATTACCTATTAACACAGAAAGGACTTTTGTACATGAAGAAAACAAGAGCAATCGCAATTTTTCTGACCTGCATCACTGCTGCCAGCATGGGTGCAACAATACTGACTGGCTGTTCCGGTGGCAAGGATTCATCGACTTCCAGTTCTGAGGTATCTGTAAGAGCGATTCAGGACGATGAATTGGAATCTCAGACTGATTCTGACAGCGAGGCAGAAAACAGTTCGCAGGAATCCTCTGCGGAAGAATCCACTTCGGCTGAGGCGACTGTGTACACAGGAGACATCACACCGGAGCAGGCTGTTGAGCTTGTGAGTAAAGGCTACGAAGCATATGGACAGATGGATTGGAACGCAGTTTGCGATTACACCAACATTGACCTGTATGCTTATTTCGATGAAGGAAAGTGGCTTACCAAAGATGAGATTCTGGCAATGGCAGCAGAACAGGACAGCGAAGCAGAAAGCGGAGAGGGCTATATGTATGGCAATCCTGACAGTTTCACTTACGGCGAAGCTGTTCTGATGAATGAAGAAGAATTGCAGGAGCTGAACGACTTCATTCAGGAAATGGACGATGACGGCAATCCGGTTGATTATATAGTTGATGCCGCATACGTTGTTCCGCTGGAATTTAAGGAAACAGATTCCGATGAAACAGGTCTGACAGATTATGCACCAACTATGCTTGCAGTAAAGGTCGGCGACACATGGAAAGCAGACATTATGATGACCACTATGCAGGCAATGTACAACGCCTTTGATAATGGCGACATTTCATTCAGTAACAGCAGCAATGACAATGCTGATGATTTTGATGAAGAAATCACCATCGGCGATGCTGAAAATACCGAAAACTAAATGAAAGCATAAGAGAAAGGAGAGCTATCTCATGAACAGACACAGCAATAAACCCAAACATAGAAGATTTGCAATCGTCTTTGCAATGCTTCTTGCAGTCGCATCACTATCTGGGTGTGGAGCAAACAATGATGATTCCAGTATTGGTGCTACGGACGAACAGCTCGGCATCAATGCTTATGAAAAGGAAATGGAAGTCAATCCGTATGATACGGAAACTCCAGATGCAACAACACAGTCTTTGGAATCTACAACAGAGACTGTTACAACAATGGAATCTACAACAGAAAGCAATCAGCAGTCCACTGCTGGTTCTAATAGCTCTGGCACAGGAGCTGGCAACTCGTCCAGTGAAAACACACAATACAGTTCTGAGCAGTCTTCCCTGCCTCTTGTGCCTGATGTGGACGAAACAAATGATGTGAAAGCAGGTCTGGGCGACTTCACAATTGATGGCAATGAATATAACATCAGAGAGGTTACACCAGAAATGATTCTCTCCGATACAGGAACATCTTATCGCTTCTCAAAGAAGGTTGAGAGAAATCAGGACTTTTACTTCTACGGACTATCCTTCTATGGTTCACCGACATCTCCAATTTACGTCATGGAACTGCTGGACAGAGCAGGCAACGTAATCGTTCCGAAGGTTTCCAATCCGGATATTACCGATGATATGCTGATAAAGGGAATCGGCTACACAAATGATTCTGCATTCAGCGAATATAACGAGGAAGAGCCGGAATACATCACGTTTTGCGGTGGCATCACTGTTGGAACAGAACGAAGAGAAATTGAAAAGAAACTGGGAGCAGGCACAGCTGGACAGGCAGAAGATGATGAACACCCAGTTGTCATTTACAAGACTTCGGAAGCAACGATGGTCGTTACCTACGAAACTGTGAAGTCGATTATTGTTCTGGACGGAGAACCGGACACACTGGATTACGCTCAGACAATTCTCTTGCTTCGGAATTAAGTTTACATCAATCGCAATCTTGCAGAAGAGCAGTGGATTTTTTCGCTGCTCTTTTTTGTGTACCTGTGCAAAAGACGACATATCCTGTTCTCAAATCTTTTACACAAGCAGATGCACATACCACCTTGACAAATGTACACTACTGTGCTATAATTAAATATAACCTTATACGCAAAAGCAAAGAGAAATGAGGTAATTGACATGACAGGTAAAGAGCAGATTAACACTCTGCTGTGTAGAAAAGCGTTCCAGAAGGATATGCTGGAACGAATCGGAATTGACTTGGACGAGGAAAAGCATAATGTGCTTGTTGAAGTGATAGAATCAGCCTTCCACAGAACCGATGAGAGAAATGCTGAAATCATTCAAAAAAGATATATCAACTTCTATACGTTAGAACGATTGGCTGACGAGTACGGCGTAACAAAAGAGCGAATCCGACAAGTAGTTCGGGATTTTGGCGGTGTTATGGAAGATGAATACTTTTCAGTCCGATGCAGAAGAAATCCGACAGAAACCAATCCGTTGCTAAATACATCAGTTTTGAAAGCCGGATTTTCTTTCCGGACATCGACAGCATTAAAATCCAACGATATTGATACCATCGGGATTCTGAAACAATACAGTGAAAAAGAACTTTTGAACTGTACAGGCATCGGCATAGCGTGTGTGCAGGAAATCAAAATGCGGTTTCACAAGCTCGGCATCTCTTTGAAACAGGAATTGTAAGGAGCAGGCAGATAACCTGCTCTTTTTGTATGCTTGCACAAATAATTATGAAAAACGTAACGAATAATCTACAGAGTAATACTTAATATGCCTTGACATTTGTACACTATTATGCTATAATGATATTATGATATTTTGAAAGGAAAGGTGGCACAGCATATGGCATGGGAAAATACAATTCATTATCTGCAAGTGCCTTATGTAGAAAAAGATGAGGTAAAGGCTCTTGGAGCGAAATGGGACGCTAGACAAAAGCAGTGGTACTATAAAGGAACTGCCGACAGCCGTTTCGACAAGTGGACACCAACGCCAGTTATGCAACTGTCTGACCTTTCCGAAGAGCAGCAATCTATGATTGCTCTTGCAAAGTCAGGAAAGAATGTTCTGGTAGATGCCTGCATCGGTAGTGGTAAAACTACAACAATTCAGGTGCTGTGCAATGAGATACCAGACAAAAAGGTGCTGTATTTGACTTACAACACACTTTTGAAGATTGACGCAAGAGATAAAATTCGAGGAAAGAACGTAACTGTTACCAACTATCACGGATTTGCATATATGTGCTTGAAAAACGCACACTTATCTGCTGGCATTTCTGATTTGATTCAGATTTTCTTGAAGAACAAGACAAAAATCAAAGTCCCGAAGTATGACTTGCTGGTGATTGACGAATATCAGGACATCGAACAGGAAATCGCAGAGATGCTGGAATGCGTCAAGAAGAGCAATCCGGCGGTGCAGATTGTTGCTGTTGGTGATATGAAGCAGAAGATTTACGATAAAACAACACTGAATGTGCCTATCTTTATCAATCAGTTTCTTGGAAGGTATGATACAGTTACTTTTACAAAGTGCTTCCGTCTTTGCAGTGACCTTGCAAGCCGTCTTGGGGACATCTGGGGAAAGCAAATCAACGGTGTGAACAAGGACTGCAAGCTGGAAACAATGGAGCTGTGCGATGTGATTGAGTATTTGGCAAAGCAGAAGCCGTCTGACATTCTGTGCTTGGGGGCAAGAACAGGAAAAATGGCAAGTGTCCTAAACGACTTAGAGGACAAATATCCGGAAAAGTTCAACAAGAAAACCGTTTACGCCAGCATTTCTGATGACAATGCAGGCAGAACGATTCCGGATAAGTCTACAGCCATCTTCACAACCTTTGACAGCAGCAAGGGGCTGGAACGAAAGATTTGTGTTGTCTTTGACTATACACTGGACTACTGGTCTGTCAGAATGGGCTATCCAGACGTAAAGTATGAGATTCTGCGGAACATCTTCTGTGTTGCTATGAGCCGAGGCAAAGAAAAAATCATCATTGTAAAAGAACCGTTCAGTGATGTGCTTCCGGACGAAATCGTTGCGACACCTGTTCCGACAAACGGAGAGTACAAGCGTCCTTTTCAGGTAAGTGAAATGTTCGATTTCAAATACAAAGAAGATGTGGAAGAGTGCTATCAGCTGATTCGCAAAAGAAAGAAAGCAAGAACAGATAAGTCCATGATTGATGTGGATTCGGAAGACTTCATGATTGACCTTTCTCCTTGCATCGGCATCTATCAGGAAGCAAGCTTCTTTGAAAATTATGATATTGATGCACAGATTCGGTATGCAATGGATATTGCTGACGACAGACCGCCTCTGAACTTGAAAAAAGATGCAACACTGGAAGAAAAGGTACTGTATCTGACAGCATACGAAACATACCAGAACCGTTATTACTATCAGGTAAAGCCGCCGTTTCTCACAGAGGAACAACTTTCCCTGATTCATAATCGTCTGCGAACAGAGTTTACAGGCAAAGAAGAAGTGCAGGAAGACTTTTCCATGCAGTTTATTGATGGTAACGAAAATGTGTACGACATTGTTGGCAGACCAGACGTTATCAAAAACAACACAGTCTACGAACTGAAATTCGTAGAAGAATTGTCCCATGAGCATTTCTTGCAATGTGCCTGCTATATGGTTGCGTTCGGACTGAATAAGGGAATCGTCTGGAACATAAGAACAAATGAACAGTATAGCATTGTGATTCCGGACAGAAGAAAGTTCATGCGAGCAGTCGCAAAAGCAATCACAAAAGGCAGAGTGAAAGATGCCTATTTTGAATCGGATTATCTGGAAGCAATGTAATATTAGCAAGAGAGCAGGGCAAGTTCCTGCTCTTTTTGTATGTTTGCACAAAAATCATTTGTTTTGATAACGAATAATTTACAGAGTAAAATTTGATTTATGCTTGACTTTTGTACACTATTGTGCTATACTAAGTATAGTGATTCAAAGATAAGGAGAGTAAATCAAATGGAAACAGTACAGGTAACAATTTATCAGCTGCCAGCAGAGCATAAAATGATGTTCCAAGGTTCAAACGAATGGAAAGAGAAGATGCTCCGTCTGGAGAAAAGCGTATACCACAGCGTTTATTCGTTTCAGATTCCCAAAGACGCATTGACCTGTGGCATGAATGCGATTTTAGAAGAAATCTTCATTCGATTTAACAACAACCTGCCAAAAGATTTTTGTGGGCATTCACTTTCTGTCAGCGATGTTGTTGTGGTTGACAATGAAGCGTACTATGTGGAACGCATTGGTTTTTCTTTGCTGAAATCATTTTAAGAATATTTTTTGCAAAGAAATAACGGATAACAGACAGAGTAAATTGCAATGCAATATTGCAATGTGCTATAATAGACAAGGAGAGATAACCCATGATTAAGGCAAACATTGCATGGAGTGCGAAACAGATTGCAAAGGCAGTCACAAAGGGTAGCATGGTATTCGACAATGCTATTCAGAGAGGAAACGTCTGGAATGTGGTTCAGCAGAGCCTGCTCATTGAATCGTTGATTCATAATTACCCAGTGCCACCGATGTACACTATTAAAACAGATATTGATGCTCCGGCAGGTTGCAAGAAAGGCAGCAAGGTGTTCGACTGCTTCGATGGCAAACAACGATGCGAAGCAATTCGAGCGTTCTATCATAACGAATTTGCTTTGACTGGTCTGTCCCTGCCTTGGTACGACTGGTGTGGTGATGAAGTTGACCTGAACGGCATGACTTACGAGGAACTGCCGGAAGAAGCGAGAGAAGCGTTTGAAAGCTACACAATGACAGTGTATTTCTTCACCGATATAACAGATGATGAACTGGCAGAAATGATGTTCCGGCTGAATAATGGTAAAGTCCTGTCTGGTATTGAAAAATCCAGAATCAAGGCAAAGAACCTGCCAGCGGTAATTCAGCTTGCAAAGTCCGACCTGTTTATGAAGCACATGACAGATAAGGCACGAGCAGGTTATCAGAATGAAGATGTTGTCATCAAAACAGCTCTGCAAATCTATGACGAGCAGTTTGAACTGTCTGCAAAGAATATCAAAGAAAGTTATGAAAACATGGCTTTCGATGCAAATACGACAGAAGCAATGCAGGCTCTTCTGGATTTTACAGATTCCGTACTGGAGTATGTTGCAGAAAACGGCAAAAAAGCGGTTTTGAAAAGGGCTGTCAAGAAAACAAATCTTGTGAATGTTATCTACTTCTGTCACCAGCTTGAAATACAGGAAAACAAAGAAAGCATTGAAAATATCGGGAAATTCCTGCTTTGGTTCTTCAACAACGAACCAGACAGCGAACAGAAAACGGTATACAGCGACTGTTCTGTGAATGGTACAAACCACGCATGGAATGTAAGCGGACGTATCAACGCAATGTATGATGCGTACAGCGAATATAAATCCGAAGGGAGCTTTGAAGAATGAGAAAGAAAATCGGATTGATTCTGGCACTGTGCATGATGATTTCGGTAACAGGCTGTGGCAAACAAAATGATTCTTCCAGTGAGCCGGAAATTCACATCAACGCCTCACAGGAAACGCTTGCAAGCAAAAGCGACAGCGAAGTGAGTTCAGATGCTGAGGTCGAGGAAAACTCACCAGCTGACGAAACCATCTATCCAGTTGTACCTACGGTTGATGTCAACACAGATGCAGACATGAGCAGTGTGACTATCAACGGAGTAACTATCAATTTGAATGAAGCTCCCAGTCTGGAAAAGGTGTTAAGCGATACAGGGCTGTCTTGTGACAGCTTTGGTGCAACATCGGTTGAGAGTGGTTTTTCCTTTCACAGTGCGATGTACAGTTTGAACCAACAGGGTTCAGATGACTGCACAGAAGTATCTCTGGAAGTGGAAAATTATGATGGAAAAATCGTAGACAGTGACCGCTTGAAAACGGAAGACTTCGGCATCTACAAGCTGAAAGGTGTCCATGCAAGTCAGTTCTTTACAAGAAGTGACTTCAACGTCTATTTCTGCGGAGTTATCACAACTGGAACAGAAAAGAGTGCTGTAGAATCTCAGCTTGGTGCTGGGACAGAATTGGACGACATGATTGCGTACAATAACGGCACAAATACGTTGTTAATTGAATATGATACTGCTCCGGAAGGAAGCGAAGAACCTGTCGCAGACGACATTTACCTACTGAGAAACGAGGACTGATTATCGTGATTGGAAAAATGCTCAATGAGCAGGAAGCTGCAAACATCAAAGACTATGTGGTGTTTGACCTTGAAACAACTGGCTTATCTCCAGATTATAATGAAATCATCAACATTGGCGGTCTGCTGGTGCAGAACGGCGTGGTAACGCAGGAATTTAACACGCTTGTAAAGCCGAGAAAAGCAATTCCGCAGGAAATCATTCAGTTGACAGGCATCACGAATGAAGCAGTGCAGAACGCACCTTCTATCAATGTTGCTTTGAAAAGCTTTCTGGAAGCAATCGGAGATGACACAGTGGTGCTTGGACACAATCTGGGGTTCGATTGCAGATTTGTTTCTGCAAAGAAGAAGCAAGTCTATCGCTCTTCGAGGGCAGAATTTACAAATCCTTATATCGACACGCTACCACTTGCAAAGAGCTTGTTCCGGCTGAAAAGTTATAAACTTACAGCTTTATCGGAACACTTCGGCATCACGCATAATGATGCACATACGGCGTTGGCAGACTGCTATGCAGCATATGAATTATTTTGCATTATTCAGAATGAACTGAGCCTGAGAAAAAGCCTGCTGGCATGATGACAAAGTAACTCTTGTTGCAGGAAATCCTGCCTTGTGGACGAACAAGAGAATGCTTGCCATAAATCATATATCTATTCGCAATTGAGGAAGTCCTCACACCAGAAAGGACAGTGTGATGTAAGAAAGAACACTGCACGAATGAATGCCGTAGGCGAAGTGAGATGTATTTCCCACTTCGTCTATTGTAATATAAAGTAAAGGAGAATCAAGCAATGAAGAAACGAGCAAAATGGAAAACGGTTGCATCTATGGTTTGTGCTGCCTGCCTGTGTGCTTCTATGACAGGGTGCGGTGACACTACCGGAGATAAAGCCAAAGAAGCAGAAAATCAGAACAAATTGGAAATTGTGGCAGAGCAGGGTGACTATGACACCAGCTCCACAAGTACAACAGAGGCATCGACAACCAGCGGTACAGCAACGACCTCTTCTACCAGAAAGACAACTACCAAAACAGGCACAGGGAAAGGTATTAAGAGTGATGGAACAAACGTAACCGCTGTTCACAGCCGTTCCACACGTTCTGCAACAGGTTCGGCTGGCAGCAGTTCCGGCGGTTCATCTAACAGCAATGTGCCGTATGTGGCAATTCCGGTTTCTGACAACAAGCCGAAATCGAATGCAGAGAATGTGACTTATACAAACAGTGACAATGGTGGAAATAACTATTCGCCAGCTCAGACACAGCCTGCAAGCAATAATCAGCCTGTAGACAACGCACCTGCTCAGACCACAAAAAAGACAACAAAGGCTACGCAGAAGACCACGAAGGCTACCACAAAGACCACTACAAAAGCAACAACGAAAAAGCCTTCGCAGACAACGAAGAAACCGACTACCACTACTACAAAGAAGCCGACCACGGCTGCAACGACAGAACAGCCGAGTACAACAGAAGCTCCTGTAAAGACTACAGAGCAGACTACAACAACGGTGTCTGGAAATACTTCAACATCTACCACAGAAAGCACTGCACCGACCACGGAAACTACTACAACTACAGAAACTGTGCTTGTGCCTGATGTGCCGAAGAATGTTTCCGAGAATGTTGACTTGTCAAAGGCAGTTGTCAACGGTGTGGAGATTCATCTGAATGATGATATTTCTCTGGCTGACTTTGTAAAGACAATGAAACTGAACGTGGCTCTGGGCGGTTCTGTATGTGATTACAGCTTCTTATACTTCAACGGTAATATGTATGAAGACGAAAGTGAAGCAGAAGACAAGACACTCATTTCCATTGAAGTAGTCGATAAGGACGGCAAACTGATTCCTGCCAATGACCAGAGGAAAGCTGATGCAGACAAGTATCTTGTCAAAGGATTCAAAACGAGTGACTTCTTTACAAAAGAAGATGACTATGTTGTGGAGTTCTGCGAAGGCATTCACGTTGGTATGAGTAAGGAAGAAATCATTGCACTGCTTGGTGACGGAAAAGAAATTGAGGATATTGGCAACAACTTCACTGCATACAGCAATGGCACAAATACGCTTGTCATTCGCTATGCAAAAAATGATACAGGCTATGCTGCTGACGACATCATGCTCCTGAAAAATTGAAGATAGCATATTCTTCAACATTAAAGTCACTTTCGCAAGAGAGTGGCTTTTTTGTATGCTTGCACAAATGTAATTGAAAAATATAACGGATAATTTACAGAGTAAACAACAGCTATTACTTGACATTTGTACACTATTGTGCTATAATAATTCATGTAAGATAGCTCAAAAAAGAGCTGAATTATGCAATGTAATAATATACAAATCAGTGGTATCAATGCCGCCGACACCTGAGAAAGGACTTGCTTTATGAAAAACGAGAACGGAAACTATATGTTGTACTGTGGCGACAAGAGTTATGAGGTCACGCCAGAAGTGCAAAAGACGCTGGAAGCTGTCATGTACTGGGAGCATTGCTTAAAACTTGATAGAGCTGAATTGCAAGTGGCAGAAAAGTCAGTGAAAGAACATGAAGAAAACGGAACATATTCCGCTTATACCGCAGATGATGTAAAGCAGCTCCAGTATGAAATTGAACAGGAAAATTTGTCTGTTAAGGATAGAATGAACGAAATGGAAAAGCAGAAAGTGCCGAACTGGGTTGGCAATGCTGCGATGGAGTTTGGCAGAACGCATGATTTGCGTGAAACGTATGCTTCTCAGTTCTTTGAAAAATCACAGTATGCTGATGCCACAAAGTTCAATGCGTATGAAGAATACAAGAAGGAATGGATTGCAGACCATATAGATGACGTGACCATGACTGCTACAGAAGCAACTTATGAGAACTGTGAAGAGGCAAAAGAAATGACCTTCGACCAGTATGTACAGGAATACGGATTCGAGGACGGCTCTGTATACGCAAGCTACAGCGAGTTTCTTCATAACGAATATGAAGAAGCTCAGAAGACCAGCGAGGATATGGAACATGATTAAGCGAATCCTTTCTATTGATTTTGATTATTTCCTGCAAGCGACCAAAGAAGCTGTGAGAAGCTTTCCGGACGGCGTAGACTGCTCCACGGAACTGTCCACACTGATATGGGCATCTTACTACCTAGGTGGCACACAAGCCAATCTGGTGCGTTCTGTGGGCATTCTGGAAGAAGAATTGGAATGCTTGAAGCGTATCTTAAAGAAGCAATCTCCAGACACTCCGGTGATGATTGCAAACAGCCATGTCCATGTGTATGACTTTGTACATGACTATGTGTCAGAAGATGAAAAGCTTTCTCTGGTAAACATAGATATGCACCACGACTTTACGAATAACAATAAGCATCTGGATTGTGGCAACTGGATTTCATACCTTCTGGACGAGTACAAGATGAAGCTGAGATGGATAGCAAATCCAATCTCCATAGAAATGTTCGGCTTGGACAAAGAAGTAAAAGAAGACAAAGCTCTCAGGAATGTGCTTTCACTGAATCTTGCTACACTGGAAGAAAAAGAAGAGAAGTATGACGGCATTTTCTTGTGCCGTTCCGATATGTGGACACCACCACATCTGGACAATTACTTTTGCTTTCTTTGTGATATGATTGCAGAGCATTTTGACGAGATAGAAGTAGAACAGGGAATCCGGCAGTGCAGGGACTACAAAGCGATTGCAGAACAGCTCCAACCAGCGTATGAAAAACTGGGAAATAAATTGATATAGCACAGTAGCAATGCCGCTGTTAGGAACAGGTACTGGCAGATTAGATAAAGTAAAGGTGTATGATGTTATATCGACATCTGCAATGCTTTTTCCTAATTTGTCAATAAAAATTTACACTGGAGGAGAACCGATATGAAAAAGTATATTATAGCCGAAGAGATGAACACGGAAGAAAAGAATATCGTGCTTATAACTAACGATGAATACAATTTGTTTAAGTACGAACCTATTACGGCGAGCGATAACCGTGAAGAAGCTGAAAAGCTATTATCTGAGGTCAAAAAAACAGGTGTATCTGAATATCTTGATAAGATAATTTCAGAAGCACCACGACATTGTAAATGATAATGAAAAACTTGACTGTGGCAACTGGATTTCCCATCTTCTGAAAGAATATGATATGGGGCTTACTTGGGTTGCAAATCCGGTATCACTGGAGATGTTCGGCTTAGACAAAGACAGAAAAGAAAACAGGGCATTTCGTGGCATCGTTCAGAAAAATCTCTCAAAGATAGAAGAAAAGAGCTATGCGTTTGACGGTGTATTCCTGTGCCGTTCTGACATCTGGACACCGCCACATCTTGATAGCGTTTTTCATTCCCTGTGTGATACCATTGCAGACCATTTCAATAGCGTTGTCATGGAACAGGACATACGAAAATGCAGGGATTATGAAAGCGTTATCGGAAAGCTTCAACCAGCATACAGCAAGTATCAATCAGAAATGGAGTAAAGCAATGAATAAAAAGAAGAAGACCAGTTATCCGTTGACAATTTTGTTGAGTACGCTCAGTACCGCCGCCCCGATTGTGGCAGTTGTCTGGTTTTTATATCAGATGATTCGCTTGAAGAACACTGCAATCATTCCGCTTGGCGGTACGTTTCAGGTAGATGATATACAAGTTCCGCTGATTTCCTGCATTGTATTTTTCATCACTTTGGTTCAGTGGGGTGTATTCAAAAAGCCTTTGGCGAAAATGTACCAGAAAGCAATTCAGGACAATGAATACGATGAGTTCGGCAACAGTAAGAAAAGCAATTATGCAACACTTACTCGGAAAGAACGTGAACAGATGGATAAGGAAAAACTACAGCAAATGGAAATGCTGTTCCCTACCAGTGTCATGAATAAGATTGTCAAAGAAGGAAGCAGAAATCCGGAAAAAGATTTGCAGGATATGATTGGACTACCTCTGGTGAAGCAGAAAGTCACTGAAATGGCTGCGAGAATGCAGTTTGAACGTGAAGCAATGACCAAAGAGAAAAAGGAAAAGAAGCAGACCAGAAGTGAGTATGGCATGAACGGCAGACATTTTGTGTTCTATGGTTCTGCTGGTACTGGTAAAACCACGGTTGCCAGAATTATAACCGGATTCCTCTATAAGTACGGTTACATAAAAGAAAATAAATGTGTCGAAATTGATGGCAACTTCTTGAAAGCCGGAGAAATGAGTGACACAAAGACAAAGCTGCTGATTCAGAAAGCCTATGGCGGTGTCCTCTTCATTGACGAGGCGTATGCTATTATGGACGGTACAGCGGAATATGGCAAAGCAGTCATTGCAACGCTCATTAAGGAAATGGAAGATAATCGTGACAAGTTCACTGTCATTCTGGCTGGTTACAAAAACGACATCAAACGGTTGCTGGACACCAACGAAGGCTTTAAGAGCCGTATCAAAGAATATCTGGAGTTCCCAGACTACAGCACAACAGAGATGAAAGACATCTTTCAGGCTATGGCTCACGGAAAAGGCTATATCGTATCGCAGGAAGCTCTTGACAACTTTGAGGTGCGATGTGACAGAGAACGAAGACTTTCTTCATTTGGCAACGGTCGAACTGCCAGAAACATTCTGGACGAATGCCTTGACCGTCACGCTCTGAACTATGGACAAAACCTGCTCTCCAGAAAAATCACTGTCAACGGAGAGGAACAAATCATCACAGACAAGGCACAAAACAAATTTGTCCTGTGCGGTTGTGATGTCAGCACCAGTCCTAATAAGAATGTTCTATAAAGGAGATTCCAATGAAAGAATGTATTATCTGCAAGCAGGACGCTGGAATGTTTGCAAAGAAAGCATATAACGGCTGCGTTTGCAAAGCCTGCCGTCAGTATCTTCCAATGCACATTGACTTAAAGTCCTGTGATGCAGATTATCTGATTCGCCTTGTGGAGCAAGCAAAAGAGAAAGCGAAAATATTCAGCAATACATCTTCTTATGGAACGATGTATCTGGACAGCGTTCACAGTATGTTTTGCTTTAGCAAAAACGAAAAAAATGGCGAACCGACAGACCTTGGAGATATTTTCAGCATCGCAGAGCTGAAAGAAACAGGCATCTACTGTGCAGATATTCGCAACATCGGTACGAATACCAACAAGGTTGTCTGCAATGTTAAAGTGAAGGTTGTGACAGATAATGTTGCAACGGAATATATTGCAGCTGAGAACGAGCCTTGTGAGTTCACAAAAAAGGATAAAATGCTGGACGTGACTGAACCCAAACGCCTGACGATGTTTCGCAGCTTATTCTACCAGATGATAGATGATACCAGATTTCAAATTTTGAAGAAACTGCAAGACATTCAAAAGCTAAAGGAAATGGAAGCAGAATCTGTGAAAAAGAAGACTGCATCAAAGCAGGACATGGAATGGGCAAGAGGCGTTTTATTCTTGGAAAACACGGAATGCTCTCCAGAAGAAATCAAAAAACAGCAAAAGAAACTGATGCGAATGTTTCACCCAGATATTCACCCTGAGCTTGGAGATGATTATGCAAAGAAAATCAATAAGGCAGCAGAAATTTTGCTGAGAGAGAAGTAATATAATTGCCTGTTCTGTAACGGAGCAGGCTTTTGTATACTTGCACAAAAACAGTGACAAATATCACATGGATTTTTATATGCAGAATTATCTAAGCGACTTGACATTTGTACACTACTGTGCTATAATTATAAGTACAAAGAAACAAATCGCAAGGCTATATAAAGGAGCGATAATTATGAAATATGCAATTTATTCGGACGGTTCTTATAAAGATGGTGTCTGGGGTTCTGGTGCAGTTATTCTGCAAGAAACTCCCTTTGGATTTAATCCGGTTCAGGAGCTTTCTTTTTACGGCGAAGATACAGATGGAATCCGCAATATTGCCGGAGAAATCTATGGGGTGTTGGAAGCTCTGCGTCTGCTGTTTAAGATGAATCAGAAGCTTCATGACGTGGAATCTGTTACAGTGTACCACGATTACGAAGGGTTGCAGAAATGGGCTGACAGCGAATGGAAAGCAAAGAAACCTGCAACACAGGACTATCAGCAAAGAATTGCAATGGCAAGACAGTATTTCCCGATTGGGTTTGTCAAGGTGAAAGCACATTCTGATAATGTGCTGAACGAGGCAGCAGATGCACTGGCAAAGCAAGGCATGGAAGCCGGACTGAAAGCAAAGGGAAATGCACCGACCGAACAGCCAGCTATGCGTGATGATGCTCCTGTGATGTTTTCTCTCAACATCAAAATGACAAAAGCTGATTTTGACTACTACGGTGGTGCAGAGGGGCTTGCACAGATGATTCGTGCGAACGTACCTGTTCTGGAAGCAGAACCTGTTGTATAAAGAGGGGAATGAAAACATTTTATGTTACATCATGTTATATTTCCTTGTCACAACAAGTTTGTGGAAAAATACATGGTATTGCTTCATGGGTTTGGTGGAAATCACAGGGTATGGAAAAAGCAAATCCCTGTGTTGCAAGAAAAATACAATGTTCTTGCGATAAATCTTCCGAGCCACTTTGATGGGAATATCAAACTGACAGAATTGTCCAGCCCATCTTTATCAACAATATCCAAAGAAATAATTTGCGTATTAGATAAATACAGAATCAAAAGTGCTTCGTTTATGGGCGTTTCACTTGGGACAGTATTTATCAAGTACATGGAAATGTATTTTCCTCAGTATGTGAAAAATGCAGTGCTTGTTGGTGCAATTGGTAATGTTGGAAATTTCTTGAAGAGAACAGTCGATGTTTTTTCGATAATCGGGAATAAGCTGCCGTTCACGCTTGTGTATAGGGTGTTTAGCAAGGTGTTGATGCCTATGCGATGCAGCAAGAAAAGCCGGAAGCTTTTTTGTGAATGTGCAAAAGCACTCAACAAATATGAGTTCAAAGCGTATATGAATGTTTTTAAGGAACATTTCTCGCTGGTGTCGAAATTTTCAAGTCAACGTCATCAGGAAAACCAATATATTCTTGGTGAATGGGACAAATGCTTCCTGAAAGGAGCTGTGCATGAAGCAAGAGCAACGTGTGCAAAAATCGTAATTCTAAAGCATAGCGGTCATGTTTGCAACATTGACAGTGCTGACGAATTTAATCGAATCATTATGGAGTGATACAACATGATAGCAGGTGCTGCAATCTATCTTACAGGTATTTACACCGAGGACACCCACAAAATGCACTTCGTAGGATTGCTAGTGTCTGGACAGGGTACACCAAAAGCAATTCACAAAATAATTTCCGGAAACGAAACGGAATGCAGAGTGAACGCAATGGGAATCCTGCTCAATTTTGTAAAAGACCGCACACTGCCAATTTTTGTGTACACAGACTTCAATGACATTGTTCGTTGGGGGAATGGAACACAAAAGGCTATTTCCAAACGAGCAAAAGATTTTTTAACATACTTAAAAAAACGCCGGAACGAGCAGGAAATTTCGTTTCAACTTCAAATACCTGATGCAATGAAGCAAATCATGATGACGATTTTGCAAGGACAAACGGAAGAACAGGTCACGCTCCGGAATCCGTTCAAGAAGAAAACAGTTGAAATGGAAACCACAGAAGTGAAAAAGCCTGCTCCAGAGTTTTGTGTTATTGTGAATAATGCAAATGGAGATTCTATCTGCAATCTGAATCAGAACGACTTCTGCGGTGTTTTGAAAGATGCAGTGTTCCTTGCAAACTGGTATGAATCAGAATCCGGAAATAAAAACAGTATGTTTTACCGATGTGTTGTAGAACGAAAAGGAATGCTGGACACTGTAAACAAATACATGAAAGGAATCAAATGATATGGTGAATACAATGGCTATTACAAGGGAAACTTATGAAAAATCGCATGACTTCTTTGCTTGCTTTCGGTTGGTGTATGATGTAAATAAGCAGTTTGGCATCAAAGAGAGCCGAGAGAAGTTTATGAGTAGAGTTTTGGAAATCTGGAATAATCCAGAAGCATATCAGGAAGCAGAAGCGTTTCTGGAAAAATAGCGAACATTCAGTCGTGTATATGGTCGCTTGCTTTTATGTACACGATTGGCTATAATTACTTAACATAACAATAAGCTATCATAGCAGAAAGATGGGTAAAACGAATGGCAGTAGGAAACAGAATGGAAAGGGCTTATGCTCTTTTTGGAGAAAATATCCGCTACTTGGAAGGAGCAAAGACAAAACGTATGCACGTCTATGTTGATGCTGTTTCCAATGAAAAAATTCGCACATCATGTGAAAAATACGGCATTACAATCAGCGAATATGTGCTGTATACGGCACTTTCGTTTGACCTGAACAACGTGTCCGGCTTACTGAATGATGCCTTGAACAAAACCAATGCACTGGCAAAGTGCCGAGGCGTAGACGTAAGCAATATCAAAGGCAAAGGAGAAAAAACAATGAGTAAAGCAAGCTACTCAGAACCAGAAATAGAAAAAGCAGGAAGCACTCAGCTGAATATCAGAATTACGCCAGAGGCATTTGAAGAAATCAAGAAGAGAGCAGCAGCTCTTTCGATGCGTGTCAGTGATTATATCGTATTCACAACCACACATTTTGACATTATGGATATTGCGAATAAGGTTGATGAAATCAATCAAAAACTGGATAAAATCGCAGAAGCTGAGAAATCCTTGTAACTTAAAGGAGTGTTATTTTTGAACAGCAAAGCAAAAATTCTGATTAAGAATACTGCAATTTACGGTGCAATCATCGGCGTGTCAGCATTCTTATTCTTTGGCGTGTTGAAAATTGCAACCGTCAGTGGCAATTCGATGAACGATACTTATTTTGATGGTGAGAAACTGCTGTGTTTACGCCATGCAGAGCCGGAGAAAGGCGATGTCATTATTACAGACTGTGATGCCGGAATCGTATTGATTAAACGTGTGATTGCCACAGAAGGCGATACCGTGGATATTGATTTTGATTCTGGAGCAGTAAAAGTGAACGGTGAAACGCTTGTAGAGCCTTACATCAAAGAAATGACGCATCTTGATGAGGGTGCTTTTGAATATCCGATAACTGTTCCAGACAACTGCTATTTTGTTATGGGCGATAATCGCAATTACAGTTCGGACAGTCGAGATAAAGCAGTTGGATATATTAAGAAAGACCAGATTCAAGCGAAAGTCATTTGTGAGATTCCGTTTTTTTGAAACAGAAAGGATAACGTATGAGAAAGATTTTATATCACGGAAGTGATGTTATCTTAAAGAAACCACTGTACGGAGTTGGAAAAGAGGATAACGACTACGGAAGCGGATTTTACACAACAGAGGATATTGAAAAAGCAAGAGAATGGGCTTGGGTAAACGGCTCTGATAAATCTGCGGTGTGTAATCAATATTCGATAGACCTTGATGGACTGAACGTCCTGAATCTTGATGAACACGGAACACTCGCATGGATTGCAGAGGTAACGAATCATCGAGGTGCATCAGACGAATTTACACAGGCAGTTGCAGACAAACTTGTGGAAATGTATAAGATTGACACTTCAAAAGCCGATGTAATAATTGGGTATCGTGCAGACGACAGCTACATGAATGTAGTGAAGTCTTTTTTGCGAAATCAGTTGTCTGTTGACGAAGTTGATAGAATGTTCCGTAATGGCAATCTTGGGCAACAGGTGTTTATAAAAAGTGAAAAAGCATTTGACCGGATTTGTTTTGAAGACTATGAAAATGTCTCAATGAACAAAGATTCTCATTATGGTGAAGCTGACGCAAAGGCGAGAAGAGAAGTCGGAAAATTCTTGCACAACAGAGAGTACGCCATTCAGATTGATGGGTTCAAACCAGCTGGTTTGACTGTGAAAGATGTAATCAGCACTCAATATGAATACAACAAGGAATATGGGTGCTATTTACAGGAAGAACGTGCTAACGAAAGGAATGAGTTTGAAATTGATGACAGATAATAAAGCGTATGATTCCTCGTATCTGGAAGATGTTGAAGACGTTCACACACTGCTATTTTTGAAGCTTAATGAAATCGAACAGTACAGTTTGTGTTCGATGATTGATGAGTATATGCAACATTCAGAAATACGAAAGAAAATGGATAAAGGCAATTGGAGTGCGTTAAACAAGGGCTATAAACAATTGCTGCACTCTATTGACTTTACAAGATGCAAGCCGAAGGCTGATAATACAGAATATGACAATATCCTGCTGGAGTGGGTTGCACACGTTTATGTTATGTTGCAATGGAAGTATAATATTCCTTCTAAAACCATAAGCCAAAAAGTTCCGGCAGAGCTGATGATGAAGTTATATAATCCGTTGCATGAAACATCTTATCCAAACGCTTGTGAAAAAATATATAAGAAATACTTGTAACGGAAATGAGGTGAATCCTTATGGAACAAGCAATCAAACAATTTCGTGGAGATTTTTTCTTTTTGAGTAATTTCTACGAATGTCCGGTAACATATAAGCAACTGACTTACACCAACAACGAAGCAGCTTTTCAGGCACAGAAATGCACGAGCGATTCTGAAAAAATTCAGTTCACGAAACTGAATCCAACCGAAGCAAAGAAGCTTGGTAGGAAAGTAAATTTGCGGAAGGATTGGGAAGCTGTCAAAGTCAGAATCATGGAAGAAATCGTCAGAGCAAAGTTCACGCAAAACACAGAACTTGCAGACAAATTGCTTGCCACAGGTGATGCGTATTTGGAAGAAGGCAACACATGGGGCGATAGGATTTGGGGAACAGTGAACGGTTCTGGGGCGAATCGACTGGGCTTCATTTTGATGCAGATACGAGCAGAAATCAAAAGTGGCGAATGAAAGGCAGAGATAGTATGAAATACTTATACAAAATCACAGTTGTGATTGATGATGATAAGGTACTACGGTTTCAACAGCATGACCTAAACGCAATATACAAAACTGTAAGAGATGCTTTCAAAAATTGCAACTTCAAGGAAGTATCAGATACAGACAAAGAGCTTGTTTTTGTCATTGAAGAAGGAAAAGATTCTTTCAGTGAGGTCGGCATTGTTGCAAATTCCCTGTATGATAGCTGGCTTGCCAAGTACCTGAAAAAAATGGAATGGTATGATGCAAGCGATAACAGTACAGAAGATATTCTCAAAGAAATCAAAGATTTCGATACCCAATATGGTAAATAATCATGGTAGGTAAAATGAGAAAGGCTATTAACTTCGACCTCGATACAAAAAAGCTGAAAGAAGTTTATTGCACCACAAACAATCCGTTGGAATATTTGAAAGCTTACAAAGAAATAAAAACTTTCATGAAAGAAAACGGATTTTCACACAGGCAATTGTCTGGTTATTCTTCTGATAAGCCAATGAGTAAAACGCAGGTAGAACGCTTTGTTGAAAAGTTGACAGACGAATTTCCGTGGTTTGCTCAATGTGTAAGCAGATTTGATGTCACAAATATTGGGAAACAATATGATATGATGAAGAAAATTCAGGGTAGTGAGCCAGTCAAGCGGAAAATAAAATCTGGAGAAAAAAACGCTCCACGAAAAAAAGCTCCCTTCCAAAGTTGGCGTGTGAAAAATGAAGAAAAGCTATTTGAACATTTTCATTCAGATGACAAACTAATGTCATCTGGAATGCGTAATTTGTCAAGAGAGCCATTGACAAATGAAGAAATTGATTTTGTAAAATTAGAAATAAGAAGAATTGGAGCTGATGAATCTGTATTCATCTTTAATGATGAAGCACATATGGATAGAAGCACCTGTTACAATTGTGTTCAGGATAAAATATATGTGACAAGAAATGTTTTCCCAGATAATGACCACGGTTCAACACACCCAAGAGATGTAATGAGTGTAGCTGCTGTTCTTGCTCATGAATATTATGGTCATCGAGTGTTTAGAAATGAATATTTAGCAGATTTGGGAAAGGAAGATGCAGACAGAACTACGCCCCAGTGGGCAGATGAGTGCAGGGCAAGTATTACCGCAGCAAAAAACGCTCCAAACCTTTCCCAACAAGAACGTGCAGACCTTATCAATGATGCAAAAGAGAGAGCAAGAGAAAGCGGAAATATTTTGGAAACAGATAAAGAAACAGATAGTTTTATGAAAGGAGTTCTTTATGGATACTCAAATGAAGAAACAGAATTTAACAGAACCCATTATGCTTGCAAATCAAGCTGTAGCGGAGATGAAGAAAAACGGATATGTAACGACAACGTGTCCGAAGTGCAATATGACCCCGAAAGTGATTTTGGAAGATAACAGAACCGTTGTAAAATGTAAATGTGGTTATATTATTGATTCTGAGATTTATCTTTAATGCAACACTTGTAAGAAAGATGAAAAAGAAAGTCGTCATTTTGTGCAAAAGGTAGAATGTACACTACTGTGCTTGACTTGTGTTCGCAAAAGTGGTATAATACAAACATGGAAGTATACAAGTTAATCACCTCTTGTGTGCTATTCATCGTTATATTTGTAAGAAGTAGAACCGTTGTCTCGCTGGCAGCGGTTTTATTTTTTTTGCAGTCACATAAGCCTTCGGAACTGTTCGTTTCGGGGGATTTTTTCTGTTATAAAGACTTATGTAAATTACTTCTTGACAGTGCTTCGGGAAATTGATATATTGTAAATGAAAATAACGGATATAATACAGAGTAAATAGAAAGGAGACTTGCTATGGCAATTCAAATTCCACTATGGGAAAAAACAAATCTGACACTGGAAGAGGCGAGTGCATATTGCGGTATCGGCATCAACAAACTGAGGGAAATGTCAAATGATGATAACTGCTCTTTTGTACTTTGGAACGGAAGCAAACGTCTAATAAAGCGAAAGAAACTGGACGAATACCTTGCGAAAGCGTATTCGATTTAACAAAGAGTTGCATAGACATATGGAGCAAAATATGGTATGATTTACTTGTTATCAGAGAACAGAGACATCTCGGATAACAGCTCATATTTTGTTCTCTCATTGTCAATAAGGAGAAAGAAAAAATGGCAGTAGAGAGAAGAAAAGACAGCAAAAGACGTGTTCTCAAAGAAGGAGAATACGAGCGTCCAAACGGCACATATGAATTTCGCTGGCGTGATAAAACAGGCAGGCGAAGAACAGTGTATGGAAAGACGCTTGAAGATTTGCGAGAGAAAGAAACCGATGTTCTGAGGGATATGCTGGACGGCATAAATCCGGATAGCAAGAATATGACTATCAACGATTTATATTGCAGATGGAAACAGGTGAAGCGTGGATTGAAAGTCAACACCTTCACGAACTATTGCTATATGTACGAACAGTTTGTTGAACCAGACTTCGGAAACACAAAAATTGACGACCTGCGAAAGTCAGATGTCAGAGCTTTTTACAACTACCTTGCAGAAACAAGAAGCTTGAAAGTCAGTACGGTGGACAGTGTACACACAGTCCTGCATCAGGTTCTGGAACTTGGTGTAGAAGACGAATACATGAGGTTCAATCCGTCAGACGGAGCATTGAAAGAATTGAAAAAAGCAAGGGAACGTGATATTATGAAAAGAAGAGCTTTAACCGTGAAAGAGCAGGAAGTTTTTGAAAATTATCTGGCACTTACTCCAGAGTATCAGCATTGGCAGCCGATTTTTATGGTAATGCTTTACACCGGAATGCGTGTCGGAGAAGTAACAGGTTTACGCTGGTGCGACCTCGACATGGAGAACGAAGCAATCAGCGTCAATCACACGCTGGTGTACTTCGACAGAAGACGTGCCGGAGAAGAAACCTGTGGTTTCGCAGTAAACCTTCCGAAAACAAAGGCAGGGGAAAGAACCATTCCGATGTTGCCGATTGTCAAGGAAATGTTCCGAATGGAACGACAGTATCAAAAAGAAAATAATTTGGTATGCAAGTCAAAGATTGACGGCTATACAGATTTTATTTTTATCAATCGTTTTGGGAATGTTCAGCATCAGGGAACACTCAACAAAGCACTGAAAAGAATTATCCGAGATTGCAACTTCAAACAGCTTGACAAGATGGGGCTTACGCTTCCACCATTCAGCTGTCACTATCTCAGACATACGTTCACAACACGAATGTGCGAAGCTGGTGTCAACATCAAAGCGATGCAGGAAATCTTGGGTCACGCAGATGCAGAGACAACCATGAACATCTATGCAGACGCAACCAAAGAACTGAAACAAATGGAAATGAAATCACTCGGCGAATACTTCGATGGACTGAAAGAAAAACAGTCCGGAGAACGTAAGTATGTTTGCAATCCATTAGGTGCAAGAAAACGATAGCCGACAATGCGAGACTTAACAATCGTTTAACAACAGCTTACCAAAAGTTAAGCACAGTTAAGTAGAGATATGTGATTTCCCCATAATGCGAAATTTTGCTCAAACTTGTGAAAATACAGGCTTGTAGGGATATGAAGACATTTGAAAAAGATTCATTTTATATGTTTTATTATTCCCGACGATGAAGTCTATTGATAAGTAGGAATGCAGGAAAATCAAGGGTTTCAGAGCGTGGATGTACTAAAATATATAGTTGGTCAAGGGGGTTTGACCAAGATTTGACCAATTTTTGGCATAGTCAAAAAAAGATTAGTACAGGTTAGTACAGATTGCTTAGTCTGAAAAATTAAAGATTGTATTACTTAGAGGACATTTTCTAAAGAAATTTAGAAGATGTCCTCTTTTTGCGTTATAGGAACAATTGAAATACCGAAAGGAGAATAGCATGGAACACACAAAGGCATATCAGGAATTTAAGAAGAATGGTAATACAAAGTTTGTAAGATATAGCGAAGGAGCAGAAATGTATCATATGAGCGTATCAAAGTTTATGCAAATGGCTAAGGATGCCAAAGCAATCTATAAGTTAGGACAGTTAGTACTTGTGAATTTAAAAATATTTGATGAGTACATTGAGACATTCCATATAGTTGATGATGAATTTTATAAGTAGGTGAAAAGGATGGTAACACAATTACAGCCGGATGTTAGGGCTTACCTTCATGGTGGGGAGGTAATAAAAAGATACATAAGGGTCGAAGAGGTGGCTCATGAATATGGATTTAGTGTTGAGGAAACTGAATATATAGCTAAGGCTGCAAGTTCTTTATACAAGCTTACCCGTATTCATTTGGTAAAAAAGGAAAGGTTTGATGAGTTTATGAAACACATATATAAAGTGCCGGGAACAAATAAGCAGATAATCAAAAAGTTTGCGAGAATTGGAGAAGCTTCAATTATATACAGTATTGGAAGGCATAGGTTTATCGAGCTGGCTAGAGCAGCAGGTGCTACATATAAAATAAATGAGGGGACAGGAGGGACTGTACTGGTTAATTTAGAAATATTTGATAATTACATGGAGCAATTCAGACAACCTGTAAGACCTTTGAAAGAGCCGTTATACGGACAGGAAGAAGGTGAATTGAATGAGTAACTCATATAAGTTCTATTCAGATACAAAAGACATTATGAAAAAATATGTAAATGCTACTGAGGGAGCCATTATTTATGGCATAAGTAAATCAAGGATTATGGTTTTGGCTTCAGAAGCAGGGGCAGTATATAAGGTTGGAAATTCAGCATTGATTAATACAGATATTTTTGAAATGTATTTGGAGAAATTTAAGGAACCAACAAGACCATTGCCCAAACATATTTGGAATAAATTGTCAAGCGAAGATAAAAAAGACCACAATAGTACCTGTTTTGATAAAAAAGACCCGTGATTGTCACTTTCGGCATTATAGAAACTAATGTAATATATGGACATTCCAAGAAAAACTTGGGATGAACAATTTAATAATCAGTTACAGATTTGCAAAGTAGTTTGCACTGCAGAGTATCTGTAGGTAGTAAAATTACGGGGCATGTACCTGGAGGATGAAAGTCACAGCTATCATATTAGTAGTCTGATGGATTGAAAGATGAAGGGCGAGAAGCTGGATGGAAATCTGGTAAAAGGAATAGGCATGTTGCGTAAGGATAATTAACCACAGAGGGCGAGAAGTTCGTCCTTATCCTCAAAAGGCTAAAAGAGGAGATAGTGCTTCTGATAATTCAGAAGGGCGTCGTGAAACACATTTTGTGGCTCGTCTGTAACTCCCGGAGGTGAGAACACCTCTTTGTACACGGGGCGATATAGGAGTCTAGAAGACTGGCGTGTACCTACATGCTTAGCGTTAAGCATAGCCATGTAGACTATATCACTTCCAAATTCAAATTCTGTCTATATGGCAACTAATTTGAAGGAGGATAAAGTGATGATGGGATTTAGCATAGCATTTATAATTATTGTTCTTATCGTATTGTATTCGTTAGCTAGGACGGCAGGAGAGTCGGACAGGACAATGGAACAGATAAGAGAGCAATCACTCCTTGGAAGGGAGGAGAGCTCTGGTGGGAACAGTTGAAAAAAGAGATAAGCATAAGAAACGCAGGTTTGTATCTCCAGAAGAAAAGCTTGAAAGAGAATTAAAAGATTGTATGCATTGTAGATTCTTCTGGGGACATAACAACAGATGTGCCAATGGAACATGTTGTAAACCATCTAAGAAAAAAGAACAGAAACTTCCGACGGAATGTGTCGGATGTCCATATTATCGAGGGAATGGTTATTGTTTTCCTTGTATGCGAAAGCTGATAGGAAAGTAGGTGGTTAAGATGTTCAAGTGGCTGTTTAAGAAGAAAGGATGTGCAAAACACATGAATAACAAGTTAGAAGTAATCGGCATTGATCATGGATGGTCAATGATGAAAACAATCTCTCAGGTATTTGTCACAGGTGTTAAGGAGATTACAACAACTCCGGCACTTTTCGGCGATGTACTTGAGTATGAAGGAAAGTTCTATAAGGTTGGAACTGTGAGGCAGGAAGTAAAGGATACAAAGGTCGAAGATGACAGCTTTTATCTTCTCACTCTTGCAGCAGTTGCTAAGGAACTTAAAAGAAGAGGTCTTGCAGAGGCAAAGGTATTCCTTGCCGTAGGACTACCACTTACAAGGTTTGGAGCAGAGAAGAATGATTTTATCAAGTACCTGACAAAGAATAAGCGTGTAAGCTTCAAATATGAGAATGAGCCGTATCATATTGAAATTGATGATGTGGCAGTATTTCCTCAGTGCTATGCAGCAGTAGTGGACAAGATTCCTACAATGGCAAAGAAAACGCTGATAGTAGATATCGGTAGCTGGACAATCGACATTATGCCGGTAATCAACAAGTCACCGGATGAATCAAAGTGTGTGACGATTCCAAAAGGTCTTATTACCTGTATGCGTTCTATCAATGAGCAGTGTGTAAGACAGCTTAACGGAGAGGTAGACGAGTCAGAGATACAGAACATCATGCGATATGGCAGGTCAGATATTGATGATGAATACTTTGCCATTATCAAGGCAGAGATAGAGGATTTTGTTGATAAGGTATATAACTCAATCCGTGAGTTTGGGTATAACTTAAAGACTACACCGATTGTATTTGTCGGTGGCGGGGCAGTTGTGATGAAGAATTTTGGTAGTCATGATGCTAAGAACATTTCCTATAACCTTGATGTAAAGGCAAATGCAAGAGGATATGAGCAGCTTGCCACAATGGGACTTAAAAGCACTAAGCGATTATCATAAGGAGGCAGATGATGGGAAGAAGACTTGAATATGAAGTAAAAACTTCTGTCCGCCTCAACATGAGCAATCCTCAGCATGTGAAAATCAATGATGTGATTCAGAACCTTGATCCGAAGATTTTCAAATCTAAGAACCAGTTCATCATAGATGCGATTCAGTTCTACATTGATAATTATGGAAAAGAAACCTTTGTTATCAAGAAGAAGGAAAAAGAGAGGGCTGAATATATCCGGTCAGAAGATATTGATGACATTAAGGAAGAAGTCATTGAAGCAGCAACCAATGAGGCTAGGAAAGAGGTCATAAGGCTGTTAGGCGGAGTGATATCCGGGATGAATGTTGGTCAGCCGGTAGTAATGCAGGCAGCCAATAGTGAAGCACAAGAACCTACAGAAGATGTTATGGACGATGCAGATGTTGCAGGACTTGCAATGGGATGGATGTCGAAAGGAGACTGATTATTATGAGAAGAGTTATGGGAGCCGTAGGAACAGTAATTTTAGAGATACTCAAGTGGATATTAAGGATAATTCTTGGAGCGTTGAAGCTGGTCTTAGGACTTGCCAGAATAATTCTTCTTCTATTCGCTATGGTGGCAAGGATATTTCTTTCATTCGTAAGAATGGGCACATTCTGAGAGGAGGTGAGCGTATGCAGGTAAAGGGTTTATTCTTAAATTATAAGAAAAACAGAAGACTTATGCAGTATTTCTTTAAAATAAGAGAGCTGGTATAATGAAAGGAGTTTAAGATGCACAGAATACGGGACAGTCCTATGTGTCCCGTGCATTACAGATAAATAGTTCACCGCAAGGGTGGATGGCACGGAACACAAAGCCCGTCCCTCTTGCGGAGAAGGGATGGGTGATTACTATGAAGAAGATAAGGATTATCTTATTATCCGCAGTACTGGTCTTTTCAATGGCTGCCTGTAATGGTGGTAAGGAAAAGGCTGATAATAAGACAGAGAAACAGACGGAAAGTGTAAAGCCAACTGAAGAAGCAGAAATGGCAACGGAAGCTGTCACAGAGGTCGCAACCGAAGTTGAAATTGAAGAGACAGAGAAAGATATTGCCGAGGCTAAAGATTCAGAAGAGAAGACTGATAAGGAAGATAACCGGTCAGCTGATAATGAAACTGCTTCAAAGCAGGAAGAAAAGCCGGAGCAGAATGACGAGCCGGAACAGAAAGCTCCTGCAAGTGGTAATAAGGAAGCTGGAGGAAATCAGAGTAATGCAGGTAATGGTGGTCAGACTACAGACAGTCCGAAAGACAATGTGAGCAATCCACAGCCTGCATCCGTGGCATACAGTCCACAGAATGTTGTGTCACTTGCAACAGCAAAGTGTCAGGCAGGAGGGATGATTACCACACAGCAGAATTTACAGAATCATTTGAATGACGGTAGTATCACGCAGGAAGAGTACAATGAGTATTATCCTTACGATGGTATGGAAGGCTCTTATTATAGTGTGTTTGTAGAGACAGACCTCAACAAAGCAAGTACCATTGATGGACAGCGGTTATCATCTGAGGATGCAATCGCAGAATATATTGCAAGTATGTTACTTTTGGAAACAGATCCGGTATTCTACATCAGTTATGATGGAGTTTACACGACAGGCGGCACAGACTATTACGAGTTTCGATGTCACAGATAAATAAAAACGAATAGAAGCAGAAGGAAGAAAGATGTAAGCCATAAACTTATGTCTTTCTTTTTTTATGCGTAAATTAAGGAGGAAAGAGCACATGAAACAGAAACTAAAGCGTTTTATGGCAGGATTTATGGCTATGCTCACACTGGTTGGAACACTCTTTACGAATGGAACAACAGCATTTGCAGCCAGTCCGCAGGCAAATATTGCGTTCTGGAATGCGTCAGTCAAAAATTCCGGAGAAGTAAGTGAGCTGAAGCCCGGATATAATCATGGCAAGATTCTGTATTCAATTCTTGACGGAAATTCTGCATATTGTATGAATTTCGGATTAAGAGCAGATGGCGGTCAGCTTATGAACAGCTACGATGATGCGAGCACATCAATGTCAGCACAGCAGAGAAAACTTTTAAGTTACTGCCTTTATTATGGGTTTAACAGTACACAAAAGGCGGCACCAAGCAACAGTCAGTGCGATGAGTATATCGCAACTCAGGCAATGGTATGGGTTATTGTAGCAGATATCTTTGGAACCGGAAGTGGTGATTCGGCAGCAAGAAAGCTCTGTAACACAGCACCAAGTCCTGATTCTTCATACAGCTATTATGAGAGACTCAGGGACAATATCAGCAGCTCCTACAATGCAACACTTCCAAGTTTTGCATCACGCAGAACCAGTGAGGCACCAACTTATGAATTAAAGTGGAATGAGGGAAGTCAGAGATTTGAAACAACATTATCTGACAGCAATGGTGTTTTATCGGATTTTGATTTTGGCATCAGCGGATATTCTGTTGATAAGAATGGCAACAGTATTACAATCTCTTCAACGAGCGTGAATACTACAGCTACAACAGGAACATTCACATCCAATGCTGGCAAGATTGAGACAACATCAAGCTGTGTATTCTGGCTTACAGGAAAGAGCGGATATCAGGAGTTTATTTCTGAAAGACCGACAGCAGATCCTATCAAAGCATATATCAAGGTCAAGACAGAGAATATCGGATATGGTGAGCTTACAAAGACAGATGAGTCAAGCGGAGTGAAGCTTTCCGGTGCAGTTTATGGAATCTATTCTGACAGCGGATGCACAAACAGAGTACAGACCATGACAACAGATGGAAACGGATATGCAAAGTCAGCTGCACTTGTTGCAGGCACTTATTATGTAAAAGAGATTACCGCACCAAAGGGATATGTCCTTTCCGGTAAAGTTCATACACTTACTGTAAAAGCAGGACAGACAACGGGAATCTCTGCAACAGATAAAGAGCAGCTTGGAGCAATCACAATCTATAAAGAGGGTGAGGTGCTTAGCTCATGGAATGGAAGCAATTTCACTTATGAGAAAAAGAAGCTTTCTGGAGCAACTTTTATGGTAACTGCTGGAGCAGATATCTACAAGGCAGATGGTACAAAGGTGTATAGTGCTGGCGATGTTGTAGCAGAAAGCCTTACAACAGGAACTGACGGACAGGTGGTATTATCTGACCTTCATCTTGGAACTTATGTGGTTACTGAGATTAAGAGCATTGACGGATATACAATCAATACCACACCTCAGACAGTAGCAGTTGAGTATAAGGACCAGACTGTGACAGTCCAGTATGAATCAACTACGATTGAGAATACAAGACAGAAAGCGGATGTATCTGTCGTAAAGAAGGACTCTGACACAGAGAACCCTCTTGATGGCGGCAAGTACACACTTTATGCCGGAAATGACATCAAAAACTATGCCGGACAGGTTATTGTGACAAAGGGTACAGCTCTTGAGACAGTAACTACAGGTGAGGACGGAAAGGCAAGCTACAGCGTGGATCTGCCAATCTCTAACGGATATTATATCCAAGAGACACAGGCACCATATGCATATATTAGAAACCAGTCTGATGTATATAGCTTCAATTTCAATGTATTACCTGAAACACAGGCAAAGACATCATTCAGCCACACATTTGTGAATGACAGAACGACAGCAAAGATTCATATCTACAAGGTAGACAAGGAATCGGGCAAGGCAGTTGCCCAGGGTGATGCAAGCCTTGAAGGTGCAGTTTATGGTCTTTATGCAAGAAACGATATCGTGCATCCGGACGGAGCAACAGGAGTCGTATTCAAAGCAGGAG